>JAEEGL015590814.1_pt1 | contig 12953 bp, 12 predicted proteins | sample 9134231 | NCBI WGS metagenome assembly JAEEGL01 (sample SAMN16246548, study PRJNA631951) | gut metagenome | biome: gut microbiome; feature: rumen; material: fiber-attached | host: Bos | place: Iran: Karaj | collected 2018-10 | reverse complement strand
TCTGACTTCCCGACAGCAGGGCGACCTGACTGTCTTCCGCGTTCACCGATAAGGCGAAAAGAGAAAAGATCAGTAAAACCGTGATCAGGACTGAAATAATCTTTCGCATTGTTTTCTCCTCTTTCTTCAGTTTTTGAGGGATCTTGTTAAACCGAGCCCCATTCTATTATTAAATTATATTGTAATTCCTTTACACGTTCAACAACCTGTTTTTTTGAATCGGCAACCTGTTTTATGTATTGTACTCCGCAAAGCGGCATTTTGTATTCAAACGCGCATTCGGGGCGCAATTTTAAAGCGGGGACGCTGAAAACGAATTTCAGCGTCCCCGCTTCGGAAGGACCTCCGGGCGTATGAGCGCGGAGCGAAAAAAGTTTATTTGCTTTGCGAACCGTCAGTCGATATCCTCGACAAGCTCTCCCAGCGGCCCGTTCAGCGCGTCGGGATGTTCGATCAGTTTTTTGAAATACTTGAAAGCCGAAGCGAAATAATAACCGTCGCATATACGTTCGTCGGTGACCGCCTTGAGCTCGATATATCTCTTTTTGGTGATATTCCCTTTCCTGTCGAATTCTACGACCGTTTTTTTCGTTCCGTAGGAAAGAAAAACCGGAAGGTTCCCGAAATCGTAGATGTGGTGATAGATCGGATTGATGCCGAGCGAGCCCATACTGGTGATGATCATCGAACCGTGGAAGGGGGAAACCTTGAGCAGCGATTTGGGCAGATGTCCGTTGTAATCCAGCTTGTTCAGGACCCAGACGAAAAACCGGAGTACAAAGCCGGGCAGCTTGTTCAACACTCCCGTAAGACTGTCGAAATCGGTCGGCTGATCCAGCGCCTTCAGCGCCGCTTCCGCTGTGTCGTTGAATTTGCGGTAGACGTCGTCGAGCGTGTCGGAGGGTTCGAATTCGACCTTTATGACGGTGTCCGGGGCTTTCAGCGACATCTCTTTTTTGATCGTCATGACGAATACGATACCGTTTCGCGCGTAGACCTTCTGACCGCTTATAAAGCGGTTGATGCCGGGTCTGACTGCTATCGTCCTGACATAGGCGGCAAGGAGGATATGAAGAATGGTCATGTTCGTCATACCTTCAGCCACCTTGCGGCGGCAGATCTCCTCCGCCCTTCCGACCTCTATCCTGTCGTAAAAGGTGTTCAGAGCGTCGCTCCTTTTCGGCATGATATAGGGCATGATTCTGTTCATCGGGTGAAGCGTGCGGAGCTTTCGTCCGTCCGAGCGGTCCCCGAAGCGTTTTTTCCTTACGCGGTAGGCAAGCGGATTCTCCTCGACGGCAGTTTTTTCGTCTGCCGCCTTTACCTCCTGTGAAGGATTTTCCTTTTCGTTTTGCATTGTGCGTGTACCACCTAAAAAAGATTATCAAACTTATAAAATGCTTAACAAATATGAAAAAACTTCGCCTATGGATGCGTTGATCTCAACGTCGGTTTCCCCGTCGAGAGACAGCCCGAGACGCTCCCTGTTGATGACCGCCGTGTGCTTTCCGCGGAAATATCCGACGTATGACGCCGCGGGATATACGCGGAGAGAAGTCCCGCCGATGATCAGCAGATCGGCGGCGCGGATCGCCCTGACCGCGCCCTCGACGGCGTCTTCCGGCAGCTGTTCCCCGTAAAGAGTGACGTCGCATCTGACGACGCCTCCGCATGAGCAGCGAGGGACAGGATCGGGACAGTCGAAGATATAAGACGGGGAAAACGATTTCCCGCATCTGCAGCAGTAGTTTCGCGCCGTGGTCCCGTGTATCTCGTAAACCTTGCGGCTGCCTGCGGCGGTGTGCAGGCCGTCGATATTCTGGGTGATCACCGAAACGTCCCGGCCCCGTTTTTCGAGCTCCGCCAGAGCGAGGTGCGCCGCGTTCGGACGGATCCCGCGGGTATCCAGCTTCTGTCTGTAAAACTCGAAAAAGACCTCCGGGTGACGCTCGAGGCATTCGTGACTGAGCAAATATTCGGGAGAATATCCCTCGAATCTGACGTCGTGCTGATTGTAAAGCCCGTCCTTGCTTCTGAAGTCGGGCACTCCGCTTTCGGTGGAGACCCCGGCGCCTCCGAAGAAAGCGATCTTCTCAGACTCCGCGACGAAATCGCGGAGCTTCTCTATCTTACCGATAAGATCGGGAGACATCGTTCAGAACCCGAGATCCTCGCCGACGAGGATGACGTGTATGCGCCCGGGGTGCTTTGAAAATCTGGTGATCAGGAACTGGCAGCAAATAGTGTCGGGAGACTTGCAGTCGGCGCAGGCGCCTGTCGCGGTGCAGGGCGTCTTCAGTCCGAACCGCTGCGCGTTGATCGGGGCAGCAGTGTTGCGGGCGCGTTTCAAAGCCGCGTCGGCGTCGGCGCAGACCTTGTTCATTCCGACTATAAAGAGAACGTGACGCGGTCCTTGGGCGATTGCCGAGACCCTGTTGGCGTTTCCGTCGATATTGACGAGAACTCCGTCCTCGGTGATCGCGTTGCAACCCGAAAGAAACCAGTCGGCGTCGTACGCCGCGAGCATGGCTGCGCGTTTGTCGGCAGCGGCGTCGCGGTCGATAAAGACATATTTTCCCTGCTTCAGAGCGTCCTTGAGGCCTATCTCGATCACGCTCATCCCGCCGCCCATCGTAACCGACGATCCTTCGGGAATAAGCTCAAGGGCGGTCCGAAGCGCCTCTGCGGCGTTTTCGGCATAATAGCCCGACATATTCCTCGATTCGAGTCCGCGTATTATCTTCGCCGAGAGCAGACGGTTTCTCTGATCGATATATCTTTTCGAATCCGGCATGGCGTTACCTCAGATAAGTTCCTTGAGGATCTTCTTTGCAGAAAGAATATCCTCGATCTGTTTTTCACCGGATATTTCGCGCTCGATGGTGATCGCCCCGTCGTATCCTTTTTCCTTAAGGGCGGCGATAAAGCGAGGATAGTCGACTCTTCCCTGTCCGAGCGGCTTCTCGGGCCCGAGATGCCTGCCGTCGGTCGGATAGTCGCCGTCCTTGCCGTGGATGCCCCGAACGTATTCACCGAAAACGTAAACGGCGTCGACCGGATTGGCTTTTCCGTACATCAGAAGATTTGCGGGATCGAGATTGATACCCAGGTTTCCGGTCCCGACCTCCTCGATGGTTCGCTTAAGAGTAACGGGAGTCTCCTGCCCGGTCTCGAAAAGGAAATACTGACCGTGCGGAAGAAGCTGTCTGGCAAGATAGCGAAGAGCCGCTACAAGCGACTGGTATTCGGTCGTCGCGGGATTTTCCGGAATAAAGCCCACGTGAGTGATAACGTCGGTCACTCCCATGCGGCGGGCGGTGGCGGCGCCGGCGAGCAGCATCTTAAGCCTTTCCGCTCGGAACTCGGGAGGAACCAGACCGAGGGTAAGCGGCCCCTCGTAAAAATTCCAGTATGACATTCCGTCCCATCCGCACCAGAATCCGGTGATCTCGACTCCGTATTCCTTTGCGGCGGCTGCGGCGCGGTCGGCCATTTCGTCGGTCAGAAAACGGCTGTCCCAGCATTTCAGCTGAGCCGTTTCTATTCCGAGTTCGGCGACCTTTCTTATGTTTTCCTCGACTTTTGAATTGAGCGTAGTCAGCACTCCAATCTTCATCTGTCATTCCTCCGTTATATTCTTCAGGATTCGGTTTCTTCGTATATTTCCAGCAGACGCTGCTCGTATTCGCCGACCGTTTTCACGATCTCCGCTGCGCGCTGGTAGTCGTTCGCCGCGCTTCCGTAAAGCTCGGCGTTAAGGCGGTCGATCTCCTCCTCGAGTTTCTTCTGCTCCGCCCGGAGGCGTTCCATTCTCGCCGCCTCCCGCCTTCTGTCGGCGACGTCTTTTTTTGCCTTCAGATATTCTTCTTTACCCGAAGACGTCTTTCGCGACTGATCGCGGGCCGTCCCTCCGGCGCGCGCGGCGTTTCTCCATTCGTCCCAGCCGTGCCCCGGCTCGTCGACCGGTATATCGGCCAGACCTCCGTCCTCCGTGAAGGCGATGATCCTCGTGGAAAGCGAATTTATGAAAAATCTGTCATGGGAAACGCAGATAAGCGTTCCCTCAAATCCGCGGAGCGCCTTTTCCAGGGCTTCGCGCGACATTACGTCCAGATGGTTCGTCGGTTCGTCGAGAACGAGCGTGTTGACCGGCGAAAGCATCAGCCGCAAAAGCGACAGTCTCGCCTTTTCCCCGCCGCTGAGAACCGAGATCTCCCTGAACACGTCGTCACCCCTGAAGAGGAACAGCCCGAGCGCGCTTCTGACCTCGGTTTCGGTCATGCGGGGGTATCGGTGCCAGAGCTCTTCGATGACAGTAGATCCGGGATCCAGCTGCTGGTTTTCCTGATCGTAATAGCCGGAGATTACGTTGTGTCCGGCTTCGACCGTACCCGATCCGGGGATCAGACGCCCGAGAAGCAGCTTGAGAAAGGTGGACTTGCCGCACCCGTTCGGCCCGGTGACGAAAACACGCTCGCCGCGCCTGATCATCAGGGACGCGTCCTTCAGCAGCTTTTTTTCTCCGTAGCCGAAGGTTACCGATCTGAACGTGAAAACGTCGTTTCCGCTCTGAACCGTCGTCGGAAACCGGAAGGAAAGCCCCTTCGCGTCCTTTTCGGGCGCGTCGAGCTTTTCCATTTTGTCGAGCAGCTTTTCCCTGCTTTCGGCGGCGATTATGTTTCTCTCCCTGCCCCAGCGCCGCTGCTGCTCGATATACGTCCTCTGCCGGGCGATCTCTCGCTGCTGGTTTATATAATGACGCTCGTAGATCTCCCTGTCGGTCCTGCGCCGCTCCTCGCTCGCGCTGTAGCAGCCGTCGTACAGTTTCCCTTTTTTATGATCTATGAAAAGAGTCCTGTTCGTTATCCTGTCAAGGAAATATCTGTCGTGAGAGACGGTGATTATGCATCCGGGATATGTCGACAGATAGTTTTCGAGCCAGCCGAGTGTCTCGATATCCAGATGGTTCGTCGGCTCGTCGAGTATCAGTATCCCCGGCTCACGGCAAAGTCTCGCAGACAGCTCGAGGCGCGTCCGCTGGCCTCCGGAAAGCGACGGCAGAGGCCGGGACATCGACTCTTCGTCGAACCCCATCTTCTCCAGAGTGGAGCGGCAGCGGGATCGGTAAACATGCCCTCCGTTCGCCGCGTAAAACTCGGTAAGCGACGACAGTTCGGAAGCGGCGGAGGCGTATTTCGGATCCGACGACTCACCGCTGTGCAAAGAGAGCCAGCGCGTCAGTTCATCGGTCCTTCTTTCGGCGGCCGTCAGCTCGGGGAAAGCAAGATACATACGCTCGAGAGCGCATCCGGCGCCGGTCTCCGGGACCGCCGACGCCGAATCCTGCCCCAGCATGAGCACGTCGGTACCCGAGGAGATGAAAACGTCTCCCGCATCCGGCTCGAGCTCCCCGGTTATGACCTTCAGAAGAGTGGATTTGCCGCATCCGTTGGCTCCGACGATCCCGAGGCGGTCACTGCCGTCGAGGGCAAAGGAAATACCCTCGAAGAGCGTTTCTGCGCCGAAGGAAACGGTCAGGCCGGATACGCTTATTACCGTCATTTATTTATCTTTATATCCGCGAGCACCGGTCTGTGATCGGATATGAGTTTCGTGCTGCAGTTTACGATTATCATATTCCCGAGGCATTCCGTATCCTTCGTACCGAAAACGAAATCAATGGAATTTCCCGTAGGGGAAACGTCGGCTCCGAGGCTGGTGCATGATCCGAAAACATTGTAATACTGCTTCGAATCGAACTTGGAGCACCACATATTGTTGATGCTTCTGAAATAAGACATCGAGTCGCTGCTCTGGATGCAGTTGTAGTCGCCCGTCGTGAATACCGGGCAGTCGTATTTTTTGGCAAAATTCGCGACCGCGGCGCTCATTTCCTCCGCCTGTACCTGGCGGTACTTTGAGCGGTCGTGTTCCGCGTTGTCGAAATCCCAGTGGGTCGAGATCAGAACGAAACGGAGTCCGGTCGTTTTGTTCTTAAGCACCGCCCAGCCCATGTTGCGGCAGAACAGGTTGTCGGACATCGAGTAGGGGATGACTCCGCTGTCTTCGACGTCGTATCTGTCCGAATCGTACATAATGCAGGAATAGTTCTCGGTACCGTTGGGGCAGGTGGTGCATATCAGCTTGTAGCTGCCGCAGTAATACGGGATCATCCTTTTCCAGATAGCGCAGGTCTCCTGCACGCCGAGAGCGTCCGGTTTGTAGCTTTCGAGAAGTATGCCGAGAAGTTCGCACCTGGGACTCGTATCGGTGCCTCCCCACTTTTCGGTGAGGATATTAAAACTGATTATTCTTACGTCGGTCCCGTCGGTTTTCGGCTGAGACGAAAAATCTCCGGATATCACGCCGTCGAGATGGAATCCCGGATCGAGGGCAACCTCTCCGCCGGCGTAAAGCTTGTCGGCGTAAAGCTTTCTTACCGCTTCGGTCGCCGCGGTCGGACCGGCGGCGTCGATGAGAAGCCGGTCTCCGTCGACGACTACCGAATAGTTTTTCAGGGATGATTTGACTTCATATCTCGACGTCTTTCCGACGATTATCTCCTTCTCTCCGGCGGCAGAGGTATCCGAAACGATATCCAGAAGATATCCCGTCGCGTTTGCGATTATGTCGCGCGCGGTCTCGGCGGCGCCGCTGAAAAGGCCTCCCGACGCGTTGTGAACAATTTTGTATTCCGAAATCGGATTCCCGTTGATCTTCATATCCTTCACCTTGTATTCGGCCTTGAAAACGAAGTCGTCAAACAAAAGAGTGACGTCCCCGTTGTCTTCGGTCTTCATATTTTTCCCGAGAAACTCGAGAAATTTGTCGACAGCTTTCTGCAACCGGTCGTCGTTTGCCGCGGCTATAACGATTTTTCTGCCGCGCAGGACGACAACGAAATCCTGATAATGCAGTCCGTCCAGCAACTCGGCGGTCTCGTCGTACGCCGTTCTGCCGACGAGAATCTCAAACTTGTCGGTGTTGTGCGGCGTGCCCGGCTTTACGAAATCGTTTCCGATCTCGACTTTGGTGGTCCCGAGCTTGTCGTTGAGCTTCGAGCGAAGCTTTTTTGCCACGTCGACCACGTCGTCATCGGCGTCTATCGGACGGATGACCGTGCAATAAGTTTTTCCGGACGCGAGGATGAAAGGTTCCTTTTCGGGCTCCGGTTCCGCCGTGGTCACCTCTTCCGTCGTAACTTCGGACGTTACCTCCGGCGCCGTTCCGCCGCAGGAGGCGGCGCATATAAGGAAGATTACCGAAACAAGTGCAAATGCAACGTAAAACAACCGTTTGTTATTCATTTTATTCCCCCGCTGTCGATTCTTTTTCTTTTTCGTTACCGTTGTCTATCCTGGTGATGACAAGCTCGCCGTTCTGCCGCTTGCTCGACCATATTATGCGCCTCGGGCAGTTGTCGACGCACACACCGCACCCGATGCATTTCGTGTAATCGATGCGCGCCACGAAATTGACGACCTTGATAGCTTCCGCCGGACAGTTCTTTTCGCATTTGCGGCAGCTGATGCATCCGACGTCGCACTGTTTTCTCACGACCGAACCCTTTTCGACCGACATGCATCCCACCCAGTGAGCGCTGTCGTAAGGGATCAGTCTGATTATCTGCTTCGGGCAGGCCCTGACACAGGAGCCGCACCCTTCGCATTTCTTGTAATCGACGACCGCCACTCCGCGTATAACCGAAATCGCCCCGAAGCGGCAGGTCGCCACGCAGGTACCGAGACCTATGCAGCCGTTGGCGCAGAGTTTGTCCCCGCCGCCCATCCTGACGGCGGCTATGCAGTCGCGCGCGCCCTGATATACGTATTTTTTCTTTGCGAATTCACTCGTCCCCGAGCACATCACCTGCGCCCGCATCCTCATGGGCGCCTTTACTTCGACGCCCATTATCTTCCCTATTTCCTCTGCGACGTCCGGACCTCCGACGGTGCAGGAATCGGGCGACGCCTTCCCCGCGGCGATATCCGCGGCAAGAGCGGCGCAGCCGCTCCGTCCGCATCCTCCGCAGTTGGCGCCGGGAAGAACTTCGAGGATCCGGTCGATTCTCGGATCTTTTTTAACTTCGAAAAATCTGTTCGCCAGCGCAAGAATCACGCCGAGCAGGCATCCGATCCCTCCGAAAAGCAAGGCCGGAAGGGCTACAGTCCAGAAATTCAAATCTCCACCTCCCTGCCTGCCGCTTCAGAAGCTTATTCCCGAAAAGCCGGAAAAGATCATTGCCAGCAGCCCGGCGGCGATGAGCGTCAGGGGGAACCCCCTGAATGCGCGCGGCGGATCGGCGAATTCCATCTTTTTTCTGACTCCGGCAAAAAGCACCATCGCGAAAGTGAAACCGATGCCCGCGGCAAATCCGTAGCAGACCGACGGAATGAATCCGTAGCTTTTCTGTATATTGATCAGAGCGGCGCCGAGAACGGCGCAGTTCGTCGTTATAAGCGGAAGATAGATCCCCAGCGCGTTGTAAAGAGACGGGACGAATCTGCGCAGAAACATCTCGATGATCTGTACGAGAAAGGCGATGACCAGAATGAAAGCGACCGTTTTCAGGTATTCCAGCTTAAGAGGAAGGAGTATAAGATAATAGATCGCCCATGTCGCGGCTCCCGAGACCGTCATAACGAAGGTGACGGCCATCCCCATTCCGAGCGCCTTGTCGGTCTTGTCCGACACGCCGAGGAAGGGGCAGCAGCCGTAGAATTTGGAAAAGATGAAGTTCTCGGTCAGTACGGCGCCGAGCATGAGAAGGAAGAGATCGGTAAAAGACATACCCATGAACGTCATATCAGTTTTCCTCCTTCTTCCCGTCCGCGTCCTTCACCGTTTCCTCCGGAGGATAGAAATCCAGTTCGGAGTTGGCGGCGTCCGGATTGTGGCTCGAATCCGGCTGAATCGGGAAATATTTTCCCGAAACAAACGAATATTCGGCGTTTGCCGGGATATCCGACGCGTTGCTTATATCCGAAAGGCGCTCCCGCCTTTCCCTGTCTGATATCGTGTTTCTCACCTTCTGCACCGCCGCGATAATGAACCCGAGGGTAAAGAAAGCGCCGGCGGGAAGGATGAAAATGATCGCGGGCTTGAACCAGTCCCCGAACACCTGACGGTCAAGCAGTTTTCCGGTGCCGAGGAGCTCACGGACGGCGCCGATCGACACGAGGGCAAAGGTAAAACCGAGCCCCATCGAAAGGCCGTCGACCACCGACGGAAGCACCGGGTTTTTCGACGCGAACGCCTCGGCTCTTCCCAGGATGATGCAGTTGACGACGATCAGCGGAATAAACAGTCCGAGAGAACCGTAAAGATCGTAAAAATATGCCTTGATAAGCATTTCAACGGCGGTAACAAAACCGGAAATGATGACGATATACGCCGATATTCTTATCTGCTTCGGGATAAATCTCCGAAGAAGCGATATCAGCGCGTTCGAACAGACGAGCACCGCCGCGGCGGCGATCCCCATTCCGAAAGCGTTTCTGACCGAGGTGGTCGTCGCAAGCGTCGGACACATTCCCAGCAGCTGGACGAAGGTCGGATTGTCGGTGAAAAGTCCGGATTTCATCTGTCCCAGGAATTTTTTGAAAGTATAATTTTCCTTCATTTCCGGTACTCTATACACCCTTTCCTGCGAAGCGCGTCAAGCGCGCTGTTGACTCCGGTCAGCACCGATCTCGAGCTGATCGTCGCGCCGGATATTGCGTCAACGTCCGAATTGAGGACGAGTTTTCCCGACAGTCCGTCGTATTTGTCAAGGTATTCCGGTTCGGCGACCCGGCTCCCCAGCCCCGGCGTTTCGGAAAGCGAAGTGATCGCCACTCCGATTATGCTGCCGTCGGGCGCGACGCCTACGACCATGTCGATATTCCCTCCGAAGCCGTTGGGTGAGACCGAAACGCTGTATCCGGCCAGACTGCCGTTCTTCTTCACTTCGAATATTCTTTTTATTCCGGCGGGCGGGTCGGATATATCGGAATAGCTTATTCCTTCTCCGAAGACCTCCTCCATCGCCTGCCTTTCGGCCTGTTCCAGGTTTTGCGCGATCCGGGACGCCGTGAGGACGTTTACCGAAGAAAGCAAAAGCGCCGTAACGAGGCAGATCACTGTCAGCGAAAGCGCGGGGATCAGGATCTTTTTCATCTGGTTTCCTCCCGCTTCTTGTGACTGCCGCCGGTCCCGAATATCCTCGGCTTCGTCGCCTTGTCGAAATAATAGACCAGCATGTTCATTATCAGGATGGCGAAGGACACCCCTTCGTTGTATCCGCCGAAATATCTGATAAACACCGTCACGGCCCCGCATCCGATCCCGAAGAGGATCTTGCCCTTCGCGGTGACCGGACTCGTGCAGTAATCGGTCGCCATAAATACCGCCCCGAGGATCAGTCCTCCGCTGAAGATCTCGGCCCCCATCGAGCCGAACCTGTCGAGCGTCGCCGGGAAGATGAAGGACAGCGCGGCCACCGTGCCGATAAACGCGACGGGTATGCGCCAGCTGATGACCTTTCTGACCGTCAGGTATATACCGCCGAGTATCAGCAGAAGCGCCGATATCTCACCGATGGACCCCGGGCAGTTTCCGAGGAAAAGATCGAGTATCGATATCCCCGGCAGTTCCCCGCCCTTGAGCGACGCAAGCGGAGTCGCGGTGGCAACGGCGTCAAGTTCGGATGAATATGATATTTTCAGTACGTCCAGCTTGTTGAACGCCTCCGGAAAGCTGGTCATTTGGGACGGCCACGCGAAAAGGAAGGCCCTCCCGGCAAGCGCCGGATTGAGGAAGTTCTTTCCGATCCCTCCGAACAGCTGCTTTACGACGACGATGGCAAAAAACGAGCCTACCGCGGGCAGCCAGTAGGATGCCGACGACGGAAGGTTGAGCCCGAGCAAGAGTCCCGTCACGACGGCCGACAGATCCCCGACAGACTGCTTCTTTTTGAAAAGAAGACAGCAGAGGGATTCGAATATTACCGCCGATCCCGTCGAAACGATCAGGATGACGAGAGCCCGGAAACCGAATACTATAACGCCCCAGACCGACGCCGGGATCAGGGCGATTATCACGTCCGACATTATCCGCGGCGTCGTATCGGTATGCTTGATATGCGGCGGAGGAGAGACGGTGAGAAGGTCCGGCTCTCTTATCGCCTGTTCCGCGTTACTGTTTTTTTCCATTTACTTTACTGTTTCGCCTGCTGTTTTTTCGTTCGCAGAGCGCCTTTCGCGACTCTGATATACTGCACTATCTGCACGTTTCCGGGACAGTTGTAGGAACATGTCCCGCATTCGACGCAGTTCATTACTCCCATCTTTTCGGCGTCGTCGTAGCGCTTCGACATTGCGTACTGCGCCAGATAAAGCGGCATAAGATGCATGGGACAGTTCTGCACGCATCTGCCGCATCTGATGCACGCTCCGGTATCGCGCATACCGGCAAACTCCTTAGAAAAGACAAGTACTGCGGCGGTCCCTTTGGTCACCGGAGTATCCAGTTCCCATCTGGCGGCGCCCATCATCGGTCCGCCGTTGATTATCTTGTACGGCTCCTTTACAAGTCCTCCGCAGTAATCGATCAGCGTCCGGTAGGTCGTTCCCAGCGGGACCAGAAGGTTTTTCGGCTCCCTGACGCAGTCTCCGTCGACCGTCACGCATCTTTCCACGAGAGGAATGCCGAAGGCGAATGCGCGGTAGATCACGGCGCAGGTCTCGGCGTTGAAGACCACGCACCCGACGTCGGCGGGAAGCTTGCCGGACGGCACTTCCCTGCCCGTCAGCGCGTAAACGAGCTGCCTTTCGTCGCCCTGCGGGTACTTTGTCTCCATGACCCGGACCTTGATGTAATCGCTGTCGCCGACCACCGACAGAAGCCGGTTGACGGCGTCCGCCTTGTTGTCCTCGACGGCAAGGTCGGCGTGCGATAGCCCGAGAGCGCGGAGCAGTATTTTGGTCCCGTTGACTATCTCTTCCGGGCGCTCGAGCATAAGACGGTGGTTTGCAGTTATGAAGGGCTCGCATTCGGCGCAGTTGACTATGAGTCGGTTCACCTTTCCCATGGAACTGCGTATCTTTGCGTGCGTCGGGAACATGGCTCCGCCCATTCCCGAGATACCCGCGAGTCTTACCCGCTCTATTATTTCATCCGGAGTGGTCTCCGACAGTTTTTTCGTGTGAGGGTGAATGTCGGGAGACAACTCGCCGAGGCCGTCGCTCTTTATGACGATCGTCTCGACCGGCATCGCCTGAGCGTTGTGCCTGACCTTGATCTCGCTGACCTCCCCGGAAACCGACGCGTGAACGAGGCAGGTCAGTCCCTGGGCGTCGCCGATAAGCTGTCCCTTGTAAACGTGGTCTCCGACTTTTACTACCGGCCTGCACTGCACGCCGATATGCTGAGCCATAGGGATCTCGACGAATCCGGGATCGGGAAGCTTCTCGATCTTTTTTTTGCGGGTATTCTTGTATTCGGTCACGTGCGTGCCGCCCCTGAATGAATATACGGTACTGCTCATATAAGATACTCCGCTTGCCTTTCATTTGATTATTCATATTATTATACAATATTTAACGTTTTTTTTCAATCGTTTGACGGCCGATTGACTCATTTTTGTCCTTTCTTTTCTCCTTCCGGCTTTCTTTTTTCAAATGCGATCCGGTTTTTTGAAACATTCGGATTTTTTCTGTTGACAAATGATATACTCCTGTGGTATAATATTCAAGCTGTCGCGGCGGAATAGCTCAGTTGGCTAGAGCAATCGGTTCATACCCGATAGGTCGTGGGTTCAAGTCCAACTTCCGCTACCACATGAAACGCCCGGTGGCGTTTCAAACGGCCCGTTGGTCAAGCGGTCAAGACGCTAGCCTCTCACGCTGGAAACATGGGTTCGATTCCCGTACGGGTCACCAACAATAGAAACAGGCGCCTATCGGCGCCTGTTT
>JAEEGL015105820.1_pt1 | contig 12953 bp, 9 predicted proteins | sample 9134231 | NCBI WGS metagenome assembly JAEEGL01 (sample SAMN16246548, study PRJNA631951) | gut metagenome | biome: gut microbiome; feature: rumen; material: fiber-attached | host: Bos | place: Iran: Karaj | collected 2018-10 | reverse complement strand
TCTGCATCGTCCTCTTCCTCGGCGGGATCATCGAGCTGTCGCTGGGCATCGTCGGGGAATACATCGCCCACATCTACAAAGAAGCCAAGGACCGGCCGGTCTACATTCTCAAGGAAGAACACCCCTTCGGGACCGCCGATGAGACCCTTCCGGAAGGAGCATCCGAATGACAAGACAAAAAACCACCTTTGCCGAACGGCTTCCGCTGATCCTGGCCTTTTTCCTGCCGATCCTGATCATGCTGGGCATTTTTGCCGGGAAGGGTCTCTATCCCTTCGGTATCAACTGCTTTCTCCGCACCGACCTCTACCATCAGTACGTCGCCTTCTTCGAGAACTTCGCGGAGCGGCTGCGGGAGGGCCGGAGCCTGACCTACGCCTTCGATATCGGCATCGGCAGCAACTACACCGCCCTTTTCGCCTATTATCTCTGCGGGCCGCTGCATTTCCTGGCCGTGCTCGTTCCGAAGGGCTGGATCATCGAGTTCATCACCGGGCTCATCGTGCTGAAGATCGGCGCCTGCGGCTGGTCGATGGCCTGGTTCCTGTCGAAGAAGTTCAATACCCGCCATTTCGGCATCGCCTTCTGCGGCATCTGCTATTCTCTGAGCGGATATCTCGCCGCCTACAGCTGGAACATCATGTGGCTGGACGTACTGGTGCTGACGCCCCTCGTACTGCTCGGTCTGGAAAAGCTGATGAAGGAAGGAAAGCCTTTCCTCTACTGCATCACCCTGGCTCTGTCCATCCTCTGCAACTACTATATCGCGATCATGCTCTGCATGTTCCTGGTGCTCTATTTCCTGACGCGCCTGATCGCCGAACCGCTCACCTCCCGGGCCATGCTCGTGCGCATCCTGCAGTTCGGCTTCTACTCCCTACTCGCCGGCGGGCTGGCCGCCGTGCTGCTGGTGCCGGCCGCCTATTCCCTGCAGATCACCGCCTCGGCCAACACCACCTTCCCGAAGACGATCACCAACTACTTCTCTTTCTTTGAGATGATCTCCCGCCATCTGGCGGTCGTGGACGTCGAGACCGGCCTGGATCACTGGCCGAACCTCTACTGCGGCGCGGGCATCTTCCTGCTGCTCCCGCTGTACTACATGAACAAGGACGTCCCGTTCAAGGACAAGATCGTGAACACCTGCCTGCTGGCGTTCCTGCTTCTCAGCTTCAACACCAACATGCTCAACTATATCTGGCACGGCTTCCACTATCCGAACTCCCTGCCCTGCCGCCAGTCCTTCCTCTACAATCTGGTCATGCTCATGATGTGCTTCGAAGGGCTCCGCGGCCTGCCGAAGCTCAGCCGCGGGAAACTTCTCGGTTCGATGTGGGGCGGACTCGCGCTGGTCTTCCTGGTGGAGGTCATCGCGGACAAAAACGAAGTGAAATACTACGCGGTCTACGCGACCGCCGTGTTCATCGCCCTCTATACGCTGGCCGCCTATCTTCATAAGGCCAAAAAACTCACCCGTACCGGGGCGGTCACGATGGCCGTCTGCGTGCTGGTCGTGGAGATGGGCCTCAACACGGCCGTGACCAGCGTGTCCTACGTCAGACGGACCGATTTCACCCGCTACGACGACGCCTACGAGACCCTGATCAAAGAAGGCGAAGAAGGAAAGGCCTTCGTCCGGATGGAGCGGATCAATCTCCGCACCAAGAACGACGGCCCGTATTTCGGTTACACCGGCGCCTCGCTCTTCTCCTCCACCACCAATGCGGCTGTGACGAACTTCTACAAAAAGCTGGGCATGGAAGGCAACACGAACGCCTACTGCTATAGCGGCGGCACGGTGCTGACCGCTTCGATGCTCTCGATCGGCTACCGAATCTCCGAACGGAAACTGACCGAAAGCCCGCTCTACACGCTGGTCGACACCGCGAAAGACCGGAGCAACGGGACCGTGTATCTGTATAAAATGAATTACACGCTGCCCCTCGGCTACCTGGTGCCGGACGATACCGACACCTTCTGGAACCTGGCCGCAGGCAACCCCGCGAAGGTGCAGAACAGCTTTGTCAACATCACGACCAACGTCTCCAACATTCTGACGCAGGTCTCCGCGACCATCAGCGACAAGACCATCTCCTACACGGCCGAGCAGGACGGCTGGTATTACGTCTACGTGACCAATACCTCCGTCAACAAGGTGACCGCCACGGTCAACAGCTTCAGCCGCACCTGGGACAACGTGAACCGCGGCTATTTCGTGGATATGGGCTACTGCCTGGCCGGCGACAAGATGTCCGTCGCGACCAAGGACGACCTCAAAATGAACGGGATGGTCTACCGGCTGAATACCGACAATTTCATCCAGGCCTTCGAAGTGCTAAACAGCCATCCGATGACGGATATCCAGGTCACGGATACGGTGACGAAGACCGCCGTCAGCGGTACAGTCACCGCCGACAAGCCCTCCACCCTGCTCATCTCCCTGCCCTATGAAAAGGGCTGGACGGCGACCGTGGACGGAAAGCCGGCCGAGATCGGAAAGATCGGCGGGGCCCTGATCGCGATCGACGTTACGGAAGGAACGCATACCGTCGAGATCCGGTATCAGCCGGAAGGACTGGTCCTGGGCGTGCAGCTCTCGCTCATCAGCCTCTGCCTGCTGCTCATTTCCGCCATCGTGTCGATGCTGATCCGGACGATCCGGGAACGCCGGGAATCGCTGGCGGAAGAAAGCGAAGCCGTTCCCGCCGCGCCGGCCGGCAGCGTCAAAGACCGCCTGCTCCGGATCCGACAGAAGGATGATGCCGACCGGGAACGGGAACGCCGGCAGGCGGACGACGACACCGAAGAACCTCTTCCGGAGATCTCCCTGACCGAAGAGGTTCCGGCCGGGACTCCGCAGGAAGAAGTTCCGGCTGACACAGCCCCCGCGGACGAAGCGCCGGCCGATACGCAGTCCGTGACGGAAGGAACGGTTCCCGAAGCCGCCGAACCGGCCCCCGAAGCCCCGGCCGAAGAGGCAGAAGCCGCCGGAGAAACTCCGGATGTTCCTGACCGGGAAGCCCCCGAGGAAGAGGCTCCCGCCGAAAAGAAAGAAGAGATCTGATCCGCTTACGGGCATATGAAGGCCCCGGGCCGAACGGCCCGGGGCCTTTATTCGTTTATTCCGGCAGTCTCGCGGTCAGCTCATCCCCGTGCTCCCTCAGCCATCTTCTGGCCTCCCGCCAGCCGGGCAGGATCTTCTCCACTTCCCGGTAAAAAGCCGGGGAATGGTCCATCACCTTCCGGTGGCAGAGTTCGTGGACGACCACGTAATCCAGCACCTCCTCCGGCGCGAAGAGCAGGAGCGCGTTGAAGTTCAGATCTCCGGCCGCGGTGCAGCTGCCCCAGCGGGTCTTCTGGGTCCGCACGGCGATCTTCCCGTACGTCACCCCGGCCTGCGGCGCATAATACGCCGCTTTCTCCGCAAACACCCTCTTCGCAGTTTTGAGCAAAGTCTTCCGCTCGGCTTCGGTCAGAGGACGGACGTCCGCCAGTTTTCCGGCCCGCTTCTCTTCCTTCCGCTTCTGCGCAAGGAGCTTATCTTCCATCCGCACCACGAGCCGGTCGATTTCCCGCCGCGGGGCGAAAAGAGGGGCACGCACCACCAGCCCCTCCGGCTTCCATTCCAGAGAGACGGTCTTTCGGCGGCTTCGGATCAGGATATAGGGGATCATGATTCCTCTTCTCTGCGTTTTTTCTTCATTATAGGCGCCGCGTTCCGAATGCGCAAGAAGGGTCCTCCTTCCCCGAAACGGCTATTCCGCTCTTGAGGAAGCCCCCTGATTATGTTACTATTGATATGTTGGAAGGATCGCGGCGCTTTTCTGCCGGCTTTCCCGGCTGCTTTGAGCGCTCCTTCCCGCGGAAAGGCTGTTTTTTACCATGGATATCCTGCGCGAATGCCGAAAAGAACTGGACTATGCCGTCACCGTCCGGAGGTTCCTTCACGAGCATCCGGAACCCTCCTCTGAGGAGCGGGAGACGGTCCGTTTCATCCTGTCCGAACTGGAAAAAAACCGTATCGAAGCCGTGAATATCCCCGACGGCGGCGTGCTGGGCTTTATCCGCGGCGCTCAGCCCGGAAAAACGGTGATGCTGCGCGCCGACTGCGACGCCCTGCGCGTGACCGAAGCCCCGGTCAACGGAAAAGGGCCGAAGGTCTGCGTCAGCAAGGCAGCCGGACTGGCCCACGCCTGCGGGCACGATCTGCACACCGCGTCGCTCCTGGCGGCTGCGCGGGTTCTCGCCGCGCACCGCGGAGAACTGAAGGGCACGGTCATCCTGATGTTTGAACGCGGCGAAGAAGGCGGCGGAAACGTCTACTATATCCACCGGTACCTGCAGGAGAACCGGCTGAAGATCGACGCCTGCTTTTCCCAGCACAACGATCCTCTGCTGCCGGTCGGAAAGATCGCCGTCAGCCCGGGCCCGCGTTTCGCCGGGAGTTTTGTGTTCCGGATCCGGCTGACCGGGAAAGGCGGGCACGGCTCCCGTCCCGACCGCTGCAACAATCCCATCGACTGCTTCCTGGCGATCGCGCAGGAGTTCAAGGATCTCAGGATGCGTCTGGTAGCTCCGGACGTTCTCTTTACCGCCTCCATCAATATGGTGAGCGCCGGTACAGCCCACAACATCACCCCGGAAGAACTGGTTTTCAGCGGAACGGCCCGTACCTACGATTTTGACGCGGGCATCCGTTTCCGGGAGGCCTTCCGAAAGATCGTCGAAATGAACGGCGAGCTCTTCGGCTGCGGTGCGGAATACCTTCTGTGGAAGGGTCCGACGCTGCCCGTCATCAACCAGGAGGAAGCTGCCCGTTTCGCGCGTTCCGCAGCGCAGACCGCCGTCGGCGGAGACAACGTCTCTGACAATATCCCCGACCTCTGCGGAGAATCTTTCGGAATCACGGCCGCCTTCTACCCCTCGGCGATGGCCGCCGTCGGTTCGGGCAACGAAGCGGAAGGCCGCATCTTCCCGCTGCACGATCCTCACTATGACCCCGATGAGGGAGCCCTTCTGTACAGCTGCGCATACTACGCCGCCTGTGCGTTCGGATTTACGGACGCGGGGCTCTCCATCCGGTTTCAGCCTTTTGAGGGGAGGATCGACGCGCTCTTCTCACTGACGAACCGCCCGGTCCCGCAGCGGCTGGATCCCTGACCGCGGAAAAAAAAGGAGCACCGACCATGTCCACAAAAGAGCTGGCCAGACGCCTGCAGTCATTCGGAGCGTCCGCAACGGGCGTCGTACACAACAAAGTCAACGAACTCACCGCCGCCGGACAGACGATCCTCTCCCTGAACGTCGGGGAGCCCGATTTCGATACACCGGAGACCGCGAAGGCCGCCGGGATCGAAGCCATCCGAAGCGGATTCACAAAGTATACCAGTACCAACGGAGACGCGGCGCTGCGGGAAGCCATCGCCGCCAAGCTGGCAAAAGAGAACCATATCCGGTACAGTGCCGGCGAGATCTGCGTCTCGACCGGCGCCAAACAGGCTTTTTTCGGTGCCGTGATGGCACTGTGCGGCGAGGGCGACGAGGTACTCATCCCCGTGCCGTCCTGGGTCAGCTATACGGCCATGGTCACGCTCTCCGGAGCGGTCCCCGTACCCGTTCCGTCACGGCCCGACCACTCTCTCGATCTTCAGAAGCTGGAGGCGGCCGTCACGCCCCGCACCCGTGCGGTCATCATCTGCTCTCCCAACAACCCTTCGGGCGCCGTATACAGCGAAGAGAGCCTGCGCGCTCTCGCCGAACTGGCCGTCCGTCACGATTTCTTCCTCATCTCCGACGAGATCTACGAGAAGCTGATCTATGACGGCTGCCGGCATTTCAGCATCGCTTCCGTTTCGGATGAAGTCCGGGAACGCACCGTCACAGTCAACGGCTTTTCCAAAGCCTACGCCATGACCGGCTGGCGTCTCGGCTATGCCGCCGCCCGGAAAGATATCATCAAGGCGATGATCAAACTGCAGGGTCAGATGACCTCCTGCCCCAGCTCCGTATCGCAGAGAGCCGCCCTCGGGGCCCTTCTGGGCCCGCAGGCGGAAACGGAAGCCATGGTCCGGGTCTTCCGTGATCGCCGCGACCTGGTGTGCGAACGCCTGCGGAAGATCCCGCACGTCCGTTTTACGGACCCTCACGGGGCGTTCTACGTCCTGACTGACATCAGCTGGTACCTCGGCAGAAGCGCCGGCGGAAGGACCGTGCGGACCTCCCTTGACATGGCGGAATTTCTGCTCGATACCGCTCACGTCGCCGTAGTTCCCGGCAGCGCGTTCGGTGCGGAGGGGACTATCCGTATCGCCTACGCCAATTCTTCGGACGTTCTCTCCGCCGCTCTGGACGCGATGGACGCCGCCCTCCGAACGCTTGCCTGACCCGGCGGAAAGCCTCTGAACGATGATCCCCGGCCTACCGGCCGGATGCCCATACATTTCAAACGGTTCAAAGGAGAAACCAAACAGATGAAACTCGGTATCGTGGGTCTGCCGAACGTCGGCAAGAGCACCCTTTTCAATTCCCTGACCCAGGCGGGCGCCGAATCCGCCAACTACCCCTTCTGCACCATCGACCCCAACGTGGGCGTCGTCGCCGTGCCGGATCCCCGCCTGAAGCTTCTGGGAGACTTCTACCACAGCCGGAAGATCACGCCGGCCGTGATCGAATTCGTCGATATCGCCGGCCTGGTGCGCGGAGCGAGCAAGGGCGAAGGCCTGGGCAACCAGTTCCTCGCGGCGATCCGCGAGGTGGACGCGATCGTCCATGTGGTCCGCTGCTTTGAAGATTCGAACGTGATCCACGTGGAGGGCTCGGTCGATCCGCTCCGCGATATCGAGACCATCGAGCTGGAGCTCATCTACGCCGACCTGGAAGTGCTGGAGCGGCGCATCTCGAAGACGGCCCGCAGCGCGATGAACGACAAGACGGCTGCCGCGGAGCTTAAGACGCTCAAAAAGATCCAGGCCCTCCTCGACGACGCGCAGCAGGCGAAGGTCTATGTTCCGGAAAGCGAGGATGAGGAAGCCTTTATCGCCACCCTCGGACTTCTTTCCGCCAAGCCCGTCATCTACGCGGCCAATGTCGGAGAAAACGACCTGGCGGACGACGGGGCGTCCAATCCGGCTGTCGCCGCAGTGCGGCAGAAAGCTGCCGCCGAAGGCAGCGAGGTGTTCGTCATTTCCGCGAAACTGGAGGAGGAAATGGCCGAGTTGGACGAGGAAGACCGCAAAATGTTCCTGGAAGAGCTCGGAATCGCCTCTTCGGGGCTTGAAAAACTGATCTCCGCCAGTTATAGTCTACTTGGACTCACCAGTTTCCTGACTGCCGGCGAGAAAGAGACCCGGGCCTGGACCATCACCCGGGGCACCAAAGCGCCGCAGGCCGCCGGAAAGATCCACAGCGATTTCGAGCGCGGGTTCATCCGGGCCGAAGTCGTTAATTACAAGGATCTTCTCGCCGCCGGCTCCTACGCCGCCGCGAAGGAAAAAGGGCAGGTCCGTCTGGAAGGCAAGGACTACGTCATGCAGGATGACGACGTCGTCCTCTTCCGCTTCAACGTCTGACAGGAGGTGACGGTATGGAGAACTATTCCGGAGATGTCTATGAGCCTGATGAGGAGATGCTCATCACGCTTGAGATGGAAGACGGTACCGAGGAAGAATGCATCGTTCTCGACATTTTCGAGGTGAACGGCAGAGACTACATCGCGCTCCTGCCCTCCGCCGAAGCGGAAAAGGAAGACGCGAACGTCTATTTCTACGGCTACAGCGAAGATGAACAGGGCGAGCCGATCCTGCGGGACATCGAGGACGACGACGAGTACGAAGCCGTCTGCGACCGCTTCGACGAGATCCTGGATGAAGAGGAATTCGAGGATGAATACGGGGAGGACGGAGATTCTCTCCGCAGGTGAACCATGAGTGAAGAGACCCGTCTCGAAAACGAAGAACTGATGATGACGCTGGAGCTTAAGGACGGCTCCGAGGAAGACTGCGTCGTTCTTTCCATCTTCCCGATGGAAGGGCGGCAGTATATCGCGCTCCTTCCCGCCAAAGATGCGGAAAACGAGGATGCGGATATCTATCTGTACGGCTACAGCGAGGATGCGGACGGAAACCCCATCCTGCGGGATATCACGGACGACGATGAGTTCGACGCGGTCTGCGCGGCCTTCGAGGATGCCGCCGACCGGGAGGATTTCACCGAACTGACGCCGGACGGAGCCAAAACCAGATAGATCGCCGGGCAGCAAAGAACCGCCGGGTCCTTTAAGGGACCCGGCGGTTCTTTGCTGCCCGCGGGAATCTACTCTTCCCCTTTCATTCTGAAATCCACGGTTCCCGAGCCGGTGCGGCCGCTCATCTCCTTCAGGAAGCGGGACGGTTCGCCCGGGCGTGCCCGCCGCTTGGCGGTATAGGTGACAGTCAGGTACTTTCTGGCCCGCGTCATGCCGACGTAGAACAGCCGCCGCTCCTCTTCCAGAGCCTCCGCCTCCTTCGAGCGTTCGTGAGGGAGCACCCCCTCGTTCAGTTCTGGCAGGAAGACCGCATCGAATTCCAGTCCCTTCGCCCGGTGGATGGTGGAGATGCGCACGCCCGGAGCCGGCTCTTTTTCCAGTCTGCGCCGGGTCTCTCTCTCTTTCAGGACCGCCTCTTCCCACTCCGCAGCTGTCTCAAAGGGGATGCTCTCCTCCTGCAGGGCATCCATCCGCTCCTTCCATTCCTCGTAGCTCTGGCCGGTTGCGAAGGCATATTCGCGGAGATAGTCCTCGTAGCCCATTTCCCGGCGGATGTACTCCACCGCCGCAAACGGCCGCAGCCGGGCGAGGATACGGAGATCCGCGGCCAGGCGGGAGATCCGTTCCAGCGCCCAGGCCTGGTTCCGGTAATACGCCGCCATGGACGGAAGAAGGTCAGGCCCGTCCCCGACGGACGCGCGGCTGAGGAATCGGTTCGGCTTGTTGAGCACAGTCAGAAGATCGGCCCGCTTGCCGGAACCGGCTGCCAGACGCAGGTAAGCGAAGGTATCGGCCGCCGTGAAATGATCGTGCGGATCCGGGATGCGGTCCGGCGCGTCGTAGGGGATCCCGGCGCGGATGAGGGCGGACGTGAGCGAGCGGGCGAGGAAGGTCGTCCGGTAGAGCACGGCCATCTCCTCATAGGGCACTCCCTCCGCGTGCAGGCGGCGGATCTCCGAGAGCAGGAACCGGTCCTCGGCCCCGGCATCCTCCAGGCGGGCGATCACCGGCTTCGGCCCGTGCGCCCCGGCCGCCGTAAGCTTCTTGCGGTACCGCTCCCGGTTGCAGCGGATCACCCGGTCCGCCGCCCCGAGGATCTCCGGCGAGCAGCGGTAACAGGTCCCGAGCGTGTACCGGGCGGTCTCCGGGAAATCGGCCGGAAAACGCAGCATGATGCGCGGCCCGGCGCCCCGAAAGCGGTAGATGGACTGGTCGTCGTCCCCGACAGCGAAGAGGTTCCTCTCTTTCGCCAGCATCCTGAGGATGCGGTACTGGATCGGACTGATATCCTGGAACTCGTCGGCCATCAGGAAGGGGAAACGCCGCTGCCAGGCGGCGAGCACGTCCGGCTTATTCTCCAGCAGACGGGCGCAGCGAAGTTGCATATCCTCGAAATCGAGCAGTTTTTCCTGCCGGAGCCGCTCCTCGTATTCCCTGAAAAGCCGGTCGAACAGTTCCTTCGGGCAGCCGGGGAGTTCGAAAGAAGCCCGGTCGGCCTCCTGCCCCTTGACGGCGGAAAAAGCCCGCAGGACTTCCAGACGCTCGTCCCGTTCGGTCAGCGCCTCGGTCTTCAGGGCGGCGCACCATTCATCCAGCCACCGGAGCTTCTGCTCTTCGGTGACCACGCCGCGGATATTCAGCTGGTTTCCTTCCTTGAGGATACGGTAGAACAGGGAATGGAACGTCCCGAAAGACACCTTCGCCCCGCCCGGGACGGACAGGCGTGCGAAACGGCCGCGCATCTCTTCGGCCGCGGCACGGGTAAAAGTAACGACCAGTATCTGGGAAGGAGGAACACGGCAGCCCTCGATCAGATGAGCGGCCCGCGCCGTGATCACTCTTGTTTTTCCGGATCCGGGTCCGGCGATGACGATCGCCGGTCCCCGGAAATGCAGGATCGCCTCCTGCTGTTCAGTACTTGCCTGCATGATCGGCCTCACGGAGACAGACCCGCTTTACAGAGAGGCCTCCAGAAGCGCAATGCCGCGCCGGATCCGGGAAAGGGACTCTTCCTTCCCCAGGATCTCCATGATCTCATACGCGCCGCCGGGCGTGTTCGCCAGCCCCGAGACCGCGATGCGGAGCGGCCAGAGGACCTGGCCGGTCTTGCGGCCGGAGCCTTCGATATACCCCCCGAGCAGGGCCTTCAGGGACTCGCAGGAATAATCCTCCCACACGCTCAGCATGCCGAGCGTCTCCTTCAGCACCGTCAGGGAGACCCGGCTGTCGGTCTTCATCTTCTTGTGCGTATAGAGAGCAGGATCGTACTCCGGCAGTTCCTGGAAAAAGCCGACGGCGTCCGTGATATCCGGGAACACCTCGATGCGGCTCTTCATCAGATCCGCGATCTTCTCCAGCGGCTCGTCCTTCGTAACGACTTTGCGGATTTCCGGAAGCGCCCGCCCGTAATAGCGGGCATTGTCCATTTTTTTGATGTATTCGCCGTTCATCCAGCGGAGCTTGACCATATCGAAGACCGCGGGGGATTTGTTGATCTTGCGGTAGTCGAATTTCTCCACCAGTTCCGGCAGGGTCAGGAACTCGTTGTTGTCCTCGGGGCTCCAGCCGAGCAGCGCCACGTAGTTCACCACCGCCTCGTCCAGAAAGCCCTGCTCGATCAGATCCTCGTAGGAAGAATGACCGCTGCGCTTGGAGAGCTTCTTTTTGTTCTCATCGGTGATGAGGGGGCAGTGCACGTAGACGGGCTCTTTCCAGCCGAAAGCCTGGTAAAGCCGGGTGTATTTCGGAGCCGAGGACAGATACTCGTTCCCGCGCACCACGTGGGTGATGCCCATCAGATGGTCGTCCACCACGTTGGCGAAGTTGTAGGTCGGGAAGCCGTCCGACTTGATCAGGATCATGTCGTCCAGTTCCGCGTTGGGAACGGTGATGTCCCCGTAGAGCTCGTCATGGAAGGTCGTCGTCCCCTCGTTGGGGGTATTCTGACGGATCACGAAGGGCTTTCCGGCGGCAAGATTCGCCTCGATCTCCTCTTTCGGAAGATACAGGCAGTGCTTGTCGTAGACGGTGATCTCCTTGCCCTCGATGGTCTGCTTCAGACTTTCCAGACGCTCTTTGTCGCAGAAGCAATAGTAGGCTTCTCCCCGCTCTACCAGCTCCAGCGCATATTTCATGTAAATGCCTTCCTTCACGCGCTCGCTCTGCACGTAGGGGCCCACGCCTCCGTCCTTGTCGGGACCTTCGTCATGGATCAGACCGGTCTTTTCCAGGGTGCGGTAGATGATCTCCACGGCGCCTTCCACCTGGCGCTCCTGATCGGTATCCTCGATGCGCAACAGGAAATCGCCGCCCTCGTGCTTGGCGATCAGGTAGGCATACAGAGCCGTTCTTAAGTTTCCCACATGCATGCGCCCGGTGGGACTCGGGGCATATCTCGTTCTGATCCGCTCCATCGCTTCTCCTCGCTTATTCATCATAAAATGTAAACAGATGGCCGTACATCCGGACGGAATCTCCCTCCTGAAGCCCCATTTCCTTCAGGCGGTCGATCACGCCCCGGTCCTTCAGGAACTTCTGGAAGAACACGAAGCCCTTCTCCGATTCCAGATTGGTATAGCCCAGCATTTTTTCGATCATCGGTCCCTCGACCACGAATTCGTCCTTCTCCCGGGTCACCTCGTAGGGGAGATCCGGCGAAACGGTATCCATCCAGTCGAATTCCTTCTCGAAGACCACCGGCTTCTTGCCGATCTTCTGCAGCATCTCCTGCGTCTTCCTGAGAAGCTCGGGGACGCCCTGTTTCGTCGCGGCGGAGATCGCGAAGACGGGGATGCCCCGCTCTCCGGCCCAGGCCTTCACCCGGTCGAGATTGTCGCTCTCCGGGTCCAGGATGTCGGTCTTGTTCGCCGCGATGATCTGCGGCAGCTCCGCCAGCGCGCTGCTGTAGCGGCCCAGTTCCCCGTTGATGGTCTCGATATCGGCCACCGGGTCGCGCCCCTCCAGACCCGAAACGTCCACCAGATGGATGAGGAGCCGCGTGCGCTCAACATGCCGGAGAAAATCGTGCCCCAGCCCGACGCCGTCCGCGGCGCCTTCAATGAGCCCCGGGATATCCGCGATCACGAATCCGTTCCCGTCCGGCATATCGACCACGCCCAGATTCGGAACGAGGGTCGTGAAGGGATAATCCGCGATCTTCGGCCGCGCGTTGGTCACCGCCGCGAGGAACGTCGACTTCCCTACGTTCGGATAGCCGAGCAGGCCGACGTCGGCGATGCACTTGAGTTCCAGCGTCACCATCCGCTCCTGTCCGGGCTTCCCGGGCTGGGCGTACTTGGGCGCCTGCATCGTGCTCGTCGCGTAGTTCATGTTGCCGAGACCGCCCCGGCCGCCCTTCAACAGGACTTCCCGCCGGTTGTCGCCGGACATGTCCGCCATGACCTTGCCGGTCTCCAGATCCCGGACCACGGTGCCTTCCGGCACCTTGATGACCAGGTCTTCCCCGTCTTTGCCGCTGCAGCGCCGGCCGCCGCCCTCCTGGCCGTTTCCGGCCACGAATTTCCGCACGTGGCGAAAATCGGTCAGCGTGTTGAGTCCGCTGTCGACCTCCAGGATGATGTCCCCGCCTTTGCCGCCGTTGCCTCCGTCGGGTCCGCCGGCAGGCACGTAAAGCTCCCGGCGAAAGCTCACGTGGCCGTCGCCGCCTTTACCGGATCTCATATACACTTTCGCATAGTCCGCGAACATCTTC
>JAEEGL014487716.1_pt1 | contig 12953 bp, 7 predicted proteins | sample 9134231 | NCBI WGS metagenome assembly JAEEGL01 (sample SAMN16246548, study PRJNA631951) | gut metagenome | biome: gut microbiome; feature: rumen; material: fiber-attached | host: Bos | place: Iran: Karaj | collected 2018-10 | reverse complement strand
TTATATCAAGTTATAACTTTTTAATGTTTTTCTTAAACTTTCTTTATGTTCGTCTGATAATGAGCACATTGGAAGTCTCATCTCGTCAGAACAAATACCCATCATCGCCATTGCGGCTTTTACAGGGATAGGATTTGTTTCTATAAACATTGCCTTTACTAACGACAAATATTTGAAAGCTATTTCGTTAGCTTTATCTAAATCTTTTTTTAACATTGCATTAACTAAATCAGCAACAACTTTAGGACATATATTCGATAAAACGGAAATAACGCCTGTGCCTCCGATAGCCATTATAGGTACTGTTAAGGCATCATCACCAGAAATTAAATCCATTTCAGGAGCAAGAACTCTTATTTGTGACATCTGGTCGAGTGAACCAGATGCTTCTTTCACTGCAACTATATTTTTACATTCTTTTTCAATTTGTGCTATTGTTTTAGGTTCAATATTTACTGCAGATCTGCCTTGAATATTGTATAACACAACAGGAATATTTATTGCATTTGCAACTTCTTTATAGTGAAGATACAAACCTTTTTGTGTAGGTTTATTGTAATAAGGAGCAACCAACAATACTCCGTCGCAACCTACTTCTTGCGCATGTTTTGACAATCTTATAGCTTCTGCCGTAGAGTTTGAACCTGTTCCGGCAATAACTTTTAATTTACCTTTAGAAAATTCTACTGCTTTTTGTATAACTTCGTCGTGTTCCGCATGTGACAAAGTTGCAGATTCTCCCGTAGATCCGCAAGGAACAATACCTGTTATTCCCGCTTCTATCTGCATATCAATTATTTTCTTGTATGCATCGAAATCAACCTTATTATTTTTTAACGGTGTGACAATTGCTGTAAAACTACCTGAAAACATAAAAACCCCTTTGCTACAATTTATAATTTATAATTTTTATTTTATTTCTTTCGACATCAAATCTTCTATTGTTTCTGCTTTTCTTACTACTTTTACTTTAGATCCTTTAACTAAAACTTCAGCGCCTCTCGGTCTTGAATTATATTGACTTGCCATCGCTCTTCCGTAAGCACCTGCACATTCTACCGCAACAAAATCCCCTTGTTCAAACACAGGAAGTTTTCTGTCTTTTGCAATAAAATCTCCGGATTCGCATACAGGACCTACCAAATCTGCAATCTGTTGTTTCTTGGAAGATTTTTTTACGGGTATAACATTATGATAAGATTCATATAATGCCGGTCTTATCAAATCGTTCATAGCTAAATTTGTAATGATGAAATTTTTTGTACCTGATGTTTTTCTGTACAAAACTTCACCTACCAATATTCCCGCATCACCTACAATTGCTCTTCCGGGTTCAACAATTATTGTTTTACCTTTATATTTTGAATATACAGGCATTATAGTTTTTCTTAAATCTATCGGTTTTTGCGGTTTATCCGTAGCCGTATATTTTATTCCGAGTCCGCCGCCGATATCAATATATTTTATATTTATACCGTTTTCTTCTAATTTATCTATCAAAACGGACATTTTTTCCGCTGCCAATTTAAAAGATGAAACATCTAAAATTTGAGAACCTATATGGCTGTCTACACCAACTACTTCTATATTCTTCATTTTAAATGCTTTCATATAAATATCAAAAGCATCTTCATATCTTATACCGAATTTATTTCCTTCTTTACCGGTAGTTATATATTTATGAGTATGAGCATCTACATTAGGATTTACTCTAAAAGAAATTCTTGCTTTCTTTTTAAGTTTTCCTGCTATTTTATTTAACTTTTCCAACTCTTCAAAAGATTCTACATTAAACATTAAAATATTACTTTTTAATGCAAACTCTATTTCTTGTACGGTTTTACCTACACCCGAATAAACTATTTTTTGCGGATTTACTCCTGCTTTTAATGCTCTGTATAATTCCCCTCCCGATACGATATCTGTTCCCGCACCAAGCTTTGCTAAAAGTTTTAATATGCTATAGTTTGAATTTGCTTTCATTGCATAACAAACAATAGTATCAATACCTTTAAACCCGGTTTTATATGCATTAAAATTAGATTCCAATTTATCTTGAGAGTAAATATAAAGCGGTGTACCAAACTTTTTTGCTAATTTAGATACTGACACTTTTTCTACAAACAAATCGTTTCTTGCATACTTTAACATCTTATATACTCCAAAATTAAACTTATATTTCAACTTAAAATGATATCAAAATAGAAGATAAAAGGCAATAAAACGACAATGTATAATTTATAATGTACAATGTATAATTAACGGAAACAACAACTTACAGCTGATAGCTTAAAGCTTATAGTTTAGAACTAAAGACCTTAAGATTTTAGGTTAGAATGAACCTAAAATATAAAATCCGTTTCGCCTAAATTTTAAAAAAAGTTTACGCTCTGGCCAGTGTTACAACAAAAGTCTTACAGCGTAAGCTTTTTAAAATTTTAGAACATTGATTGGCTGTAGAACACGTAGTAGCAATATCATCTATTAAAAGAATTCTCTTCCCTTTTATAATATCAACATATTTTTTATTTAAAACGAACATATTTTCCAAATTTTCGTGTCTTTCTTGCTTTTTAAGATTAAATTGCGGCTTAGTATATTTAGTTCTGATTAACGCATTATATATCGGTTTATTTATGATTTGTGCAACATCAGTTGCAAGAAGCTCTGCCTGATTATATCCCCTTTTCCATTTTTTGAACCAATGCATCGGAACAGGAACAACAACATCTATGTTTTTATCGATATTTTCTTTCAATATAAATTCCGCTAACCGCAAAGATAAATCTTTTGATAAAAAAGTTTTTTTTGAATATTTTAATTTCTTTATAAGTTTTTTCATTTGCGGTGAATATGTATAAGGAGATTTTAAAACTTCAAAATAAATATCTTTATTATTTTTACAATCAGAACATGTAGCTCCGCCATCGGGTAATTGTAAAGAGCATTTATGACATATCAAACCTTCCAATTTAGGAATTTTTTCCAAACAAGCATAACAAATATTTTCTTTTGACGTAAAATGTAAAGTTTTACCGCATAAAGAACAAGTCCTGGGAAAAATCATCGAGATAATAAAATTAAAAATATTCTTCATTTTAGAATTGTATTGTTAACTTACTTGAAAGTTCCATATTAGTATAATTTTGTTCGGAAACATATGTAAACAAATATCTTGAGAAACTTGTACCTAAAGCAAATCTAAAGTTTTTGGATATTTCATAATCTGCCGACAATTTAAGACCGAAATTCTGATAATTTGCAGCTTCGACATCCACTGCAGAACTTTGCGTATTATAAAAAACATTAGACTCAAACAACAATCTGTTTTTCAGCGGTATATTTCCTATCAAAGGTAATTTTATTCCCGTAGGGAATAGTAAATCGGATGTTGCCTGACCGTTTACGGCATTTGAGAACACTTGTGTTGCAAGTTTTCCTTTAGAATTTCTGGTCCAATTTTGAGAATTATCATATCTCAAACTAAATCTCCATTGTTTAACATTTGTGGCAATCTGCACAGCCCAATTTGTAATTTTCCCTTCCAGTTTAAGTACATTTGCTTCCGTATCATATTCTTTAGTGGAAGTTACATCCGCAGCCAACAACAAATCGTATTTTTTTATAACTTTTAATTTATAGTCCCCGCCAAACATAATACTGTCACCGTAAGATATTCCCGCAACGGCGGTTGTCTTTTTATTGTATTTCAGGTTAAGTTGTGTATCACTCATCCAACTTTTTCCAAATAACTTTTCAAATCTGCTCATACCGATAAGGATATCCGGCCAAATTTTCGTATAAGAATCTTTCGTTGTTCCCGTATTATAAGAACTTTCTGCACCATCGGTAAACGTAAAACTCATAGTCATTGTTTTTAACGGTAAAAGTTTACCCTTTAAATTAAAAGCCTCTAACGGATTATATCTTCCTATAACTCTTCTGTCGTCTCTTTTTAAAATTGTTTTAACCGTATAAGACGATGTTGAATAAACCGGTTGAATTTCTTTTAGCGGATTATTTCTAATCCATAATTTGTCGGTGGCAACACCTATTGAAGAAAAATCTTTGTCCACATTAGTGTAAGAATCGGAATCTTGCATTCTGTAAGATGTTGTAAACGTTAAAGTCTTTAAATATTTAGTATTGAAAATATCTTTTGCCTGTAAGTTCCAAGTAAATTCTGTTGTTCCTACTCTGTCTATGGCTTTTTTCTGTCCGGGATAAACTTTTGTTGCCGATGCAGTACTGTAAGTTAAATCATAAGTTTCTACCGTGTTCAAACTATAGAGAACATTGGGTTGAAACCATTTTGCTACTTTAAAATTTAAACTTGCACCGATATCTTGATTTAAAGATTTATCATAAAATATTTCTTCGTCTTTAAAATATTCTTTATTTTTTTCGTTAACTCTTGTAATAACGTAAGCCGGAGAAAAGATAACTTTGTCGAAGAAAGAAAAAGGAGCTTTTAATCCCCACGTTTCTGTTTTTTCCAATGTTAAGAAATCTTCTACTTCCATATATTTTCTCATAGTATCTAAATCTAAGAATGCATTTGTATCTTCTATTTTTTCCGTCGGATAAACCTTATATGCGGAATTACTTATTTTGTAATCTCCAACCAAACTTGTTGGTAACAAATCAAAATCTATAGGATTCAAATAAACCATATTTGCGGAAATAGTTTCTTTATCTTCAAGTCTTTCTATGTTTTCCGTATCCTTTATAAACCTGTTATATTCCAAAGTAACTTTCGGCAAATCCGTTCCAGCGGACAATACAGTATTAACACTACCCGTATAAGAAACAACTTTACCTTCATCCAATACGGAAACTTGATCCGATGTGTTTTGTAATGCAAGAGGCGTTATTGTTTTAGTTTTCGTAATCGATGCATTAATAGGTAAAACTTGTGTACCGGCAACGTCAACACCTTTAAAATTAATATTTACGGAATCTTCCAAAAAGTCCCTGTCGTAAGTACCCGGTGCAAATGTTTCAAAATCTTTATCTATACTTTTCCTGTGTAAATCGACGGTTATTCCGCCCATTCTTCCTTTTCCGTCCCAGTCTATATTAAAATCAGCTTTCCACGCATTTCCGTCTTTACTTTTTGCGTCAGTAACATGTATCTCGTTTATCCAAATTTCACCCGTATCTGCGCCATTGGTTTGAATACCGGTTTCAAGAAAAGCAATTTTTTGCAAACTCGGTTCACCGACTTTAGTAATTCTGGGATCATTTGTATCCCATGTAGCATTTGCACCATACCCGGGCTGTTTAATTTCCAACAAATTCCACTTTCCTTTCATATCATCAGTAATAGGAATAGCATATTGGTAATAATTATTTTCATCTCCACCGGCTCTCATTATAAAGTAACTTTCATTAGGACTTACTGCTGTTGTATTTTTAATATATAAAAAGAATCTGAATTTATCGTAATTAGACATATCAAAACCGGAACTGTATGTCGCTTTAGCGAAAAAAGTATCTGAACTTGTATTTGAATCATAAGTTATTGCCAAAGCCTGTTCATCTCTTTTCGAATCGCTGTCTATATCGTACAAATCTCTGTAATAAGAATTTGTTATTAATGAAACATATTGCGGATTATCTCTGCCTATTGAAAAAATTTCACTTGTACTTAAAGCGTTGTTTTGTTCCTTGGTCCATTTATTTCCCACAACAGAAATTTTACCTACAGTTAATTTACCCGTGCATCCGGAACCGTTAATTGTTATTCTTGCAATTCTTATATTTCTCCATTTTTCTTTATCGGCATCAGTTGTAATATCCAACGGGATTTGTATTCTTTGCCAAGATGTTTTAGTAATATCGGCAAAGTCTTCCAAATTAAAATCCGATAAATTTGTTTCATATCTGTCTAAAATATTATTTCTGTTTAAATCTTCAGTATCTAATTTACCGTTATTAGCACCTATTTTTGATATACCGTATGCAGCTGTTTTATTGGTAAAGTCTCTACCGATATCTTCCCACGGACTTATTATTCCGTCACCGTTTTTATCTTCTGTATCCAACTCATAATTTTGATCGGAATCTTCATTTATTGCCGAAGCTAAATCAAGTCTTACTTTTACCTGCGAAAAGTTTGCTTTTATCCAAATTTCCAAATATAATTTTCTTGAAAAATCATATCCGGAAGCAGAAACGATTTGACCGACAGATACATAATCACAAGCAATTAAATTATAATCTATATCCATAACCTGTTGCTTTTCACCGGATATTATTTCAAGATTTTTATCTATTTCTTTTTTTTCTATATCATAATTTCTCCAAGTGACTGCATTTGTATCATATTGTGCGTATATACCGTTAGGAGTTGAAGAATAAAACCAATTATCGTCTATTAACGAAAAGCTGTCTTCTTGTTTTGCACTCTCCATAGATTCTATAATTGCTTTTCCCGTAGTATTTTGAACATATTTGCTCATAGCATATTCGCCGCTTGCCGAAACTTTTAAACTGTCTGTTATTTTTACATTTTGTACTTTTGCATCAACTTCACCTACCAATGTACTTGACGGAGTAGAATATATATCGGGAAGTTCCGTATCTTCCGCGGCAAACTCATAAATAAAACTTCCGCCTAACGAGATGTTATCGGTAAAATCATATTGAGAACGAACACCTACAAGTGTAGAACCTGCAGAAGTTCCGCCTAAAGGAGAATAATCATAAGAAACATCTATAACGGTATCGTTTGTAATATATTCATCTTTTAAGATTGTCAAAATACCAACATCATAATCTAACATATAGTCTTCGTTTATTTTCAATGTTTTCCCTTTTGCAACGACTTTTTCGGACATAGGAACGATATCCGGTCTTAAATTAAAGATTTTTACCTTATATTCGTATTGTGCAACAAAATTATATTTATGTGTATTTGTTGTATATAAATCATCGTGTAACGGACGCCCTGTTATAGGTTGTAAATTAAACACTCCGTTATCATAATCGACGATAATATTTGATTCATATCCATCGATATTAGGAAATTTAGGAACAGGTTTTGTAGAAGGTGTTCCTCCCGAATTATCTATTACAGAAGGAACGGTATCATTTAAATCCCTAACTTCCAAGATAAAATTATCTCTGCCGTTATATTTAGATATTTGATAATTTCCCAAACTGTAAAAAGTATGAACTTCCGTAGATAAAGAATCACTGTTGTTAGTATCTTTAATTATTTGAGGATTTCCACCGGTTTCATCCGATAACCATGTTCCGTCGGTATATTGATAATCTATAGCAACAACATACTCACTCGATAAAGTGTTTTTAAAAGTAAGTATTCCGTTGGTATAATCTATTGTAAAATCTGTTCCTGCGGTAAGTTTTATAAAATTACCGTTATATACTGCTGTCTTAGGTTCTTCCTTCATATAATATAAGTCTGTATCTTTTGTTATTACGACATAATCACTAACGGAAGTTCTTATTTTATCCAAATAAACTTTTGCCGTATCATTTCTTATTGTTTTTGAAGGATCTTTAATAATAGAATAATACTTGTATTTTATGTATGAAGTATCGGCTATCGTCTTTTTTTCCATCTTGCTGCTGCCTTTGAACTGTTTGCTTTCGGAATAACCTTTTGTTTTAGAGAAAAAAGCTTTTGTTTTTAAACCTTTATATTGTGTATCGACTTTAGCACCGAACAATTCTTTAGAATATCCCGAAAACTCTGTACTCGGCAATTCAACATTAATATCACCGAATGCAGCTTCTCTTACAAACTCGTTCCCTTTACCTTTATAAAGAATATAAATATCTTTTTTATCTTCTTGCGTATCATCAAAATCAACATTTAATTCAAGTCTGTCCCCTACTGTTCCTTTTATTTTCATTTGTAATTCTTGTTCCATGGAAAAATCGGATGAATTAGCTCTTTTACCTGATTCTTCGGTATCATAAATTGTTCCGGAATAATTTACGCCTATTAACTTTCTTCCGGACAATAACAACTTCGAATCAAAAGGTATTTTATCCATTATTTTTTTTGCAAGAGACTTATCTTTATCTTCTGTTTGTTCTTTTGCTTCTCCGGTTGCAACGGTAGAAGAGCTTGGTGTTACAGTCGTTGTAGACGGACTGACATCATCCGTACTTACAGTATCCGTAGACTTATTTAAATTTAGTTTATCGAGAACTTTTTCCCCGGCTATACCGAGTGCTGTGGTTGTAGGTATATTCAAATCGTAATTAGAATCTTTTTGCGGTTTTTCAACAATTGCACCGGAAGAATAATATGTTCCCAAATCGTTTTCATCGGGAATAACGGTTGTTGACGACACTTCAATATTTTTATCAGCTTTTACTTCTTTATATTTCAGCGGTTTTGTTATATCTATATTTTCCGTACCGCTTGAAACGTTAACGGTATCGGTAGAACCGACAACTTGTTGTGCAATATTATCGTTATTTGTTGTATTTGTAGAAACCGCTACGGTATCGGTAGATTTATTAACTTGAGCGGTACTTGTAGATGTGTTTACGGTATCGGTAGATTTGTTAACTTGAGCAGTATTTGTAGAAGTTTTTATAGTATCGGTAGAGCTCAATTGAAAATTATTATTAATTACATCCGAAGAAACTTTTACGGTATCTGTAGATATCACAGCTTGCACACCGAAACTGTCTTCAACAATTGTATTGCTGCTTACAGAAACAGTATCTTCTGCAAAAGCATTTACAACACAAAATAAAAAAATAATTAACAAAAAAAGTTTCTTCATTGATTAATTATTGAGCTAACACATTTGCGTTTTTATATTTTATATTCTCTTTCTCAACATACCATTGATAAAAATTCCAACCTATACCTGCAGGAGCAAGTTCAACATTTTTAAATCTGTTATGAACACAAACAAGATTTTCGGGATAATATAAGAATATACACGGCGGATCATCTCTCATAATATCTTGAATTCTGTGATAACATTCAATTCTTTTGTTCTTATCAAAAGTTGTTCTTGCTTTTACTAACAAATCATCAACTTCTTTATTGTTATACGACATAAAATTATATTGTCTTTCTTTGGATTGAGAAGAATGCCACAAAGAAAATTGATCGGGATCTACAGATGTATTCCACCCTAAAATAAGAGCATCAAAGTTTTTCTTGTTAACATATTGATTTATAAATGTACTCCATTCCAAAATTCTTACATTAACCTGAAGTCCTATTTTTTTCAATTGTTCCTGTATAATTTGTGCAGTGAGTTCTCTTGTTTTATTGCCTTGATTTGTAATTATATTAATTTCAAAATCTTTGCCGTTATATAACAATTTACCATCTTGAGATTTACTAAAGCCTATTGACAGTAAAAGTTCTATAGCTTTTTGCGGATTATACTCATAAGGTTCTATTTCTTTATATGCCCACGATTGCGGCGGGAATATACCTTGAGCGGGCTTTGCCATTCCCGATAAAACCCCGGTTATAATATCTTTTTTATCTATTGCATAAGATATTGCTTGTCTGAATTTAATATTATCATACGGCTGTTTTTCTAAATTGAATCCTAAAAAAGTAAAACTAAATGCCGGATAACGATATTTCGTATAATTTTTGAAAAAAGAATCATACGCATTCCATTGGTCAGGTGTTAACGACAGTTCATCTATTGTTTGTGTTCTCAACTCCAAAAACTGAACAGACTGGTCGGGTATTACTCTAAACAAACAAACTTTTATCTTCGGTACACCTTCATAATAATTAGGATTTGCTTCCAAAACTATCTTTTGATCCGTAATCCATTTTTTAAATATATACGGACCGGTTCCGACAGGTTTTCTGTTATATTCAGTTTTGTTTATATCTTCATTTTTAAAAATATGTTCGGGTAATATACCGATACACCAACTTTCAAGTATAGGTGCAAAAGGTTCCGAATAAGTAACAACAAATGAATAATCATCTATTACTTTAAAATCTTTTACCATTAAATAATCGGAAGAAAAAGGTGTTCTTGTATTCGGATCTATCAACTTATCGAAAGTAAATTTAACATCTTTAACGGTAAAAGGTTTTCCGTCATGCCACAATATATTTTTCTTTAAATTAAATTTTATTTCCAATCCGTCTTTTGATATTTGATAGTTTTCCGCCAAATCACAAACTAAATTCAAATCTTTATCGTATTTTAAAAGCCCGTTATAGATATAAGAATTAACCGAAGAAGAAGCAGAATCGGAAGCCAAAACAGGATTTAAATATATTGCATCACTTATAGAAGATACAACATACATATCATTTGATTGCGTGTTGTCATTATTAACTTCTATACTTTTATTACACGATACCAATAAAAAGCATATTAATATTAAAAATAATATTTTATTCGTTTTCATAAGAGAACTATAAATTTTCCCATTTTTTCTTGCCTTCTCTAAGCAAATTTGCACTGGCACCGTTTTTTTGTAAATGCGGTTTGTATTCATTACCCATATCATTCATTGCAGCTTTCCAATTTTTACTTGAATAAACCGAATTGTTGTAATGTCTTATTCCCGGTAAATTATTAAACCATTTTTTAAAAGAAGCCCATCCTGATTTTACGGCAGTTGTAAACTTAACAACTTTTTCATTTTGTAAGAAATTATTATATGCTCTTTCTATTTTCTGAACTACGGTTAATTCCTGAGCATAACTTTTTTCAACTCCAAAGAAACAAAACAAACTGCAAAAAGCCACAAACAATACAATCTTTTTCATTTTTATTTCTCCTTTTTTATTTTTTCTAAATCTTGTTTGAAGTCTTTATCTACAACAAAATTATATTTTTCTGCTTTTTCCATATCTTTTTTTGCTTGATTATAATTATTTAACATATACCAAACAGCTGCTCTTTTAAAGTAATATTCACCGGTATTCCTTGATAACAAGATAGCCATTGTATAACAAACCAACGATCTTTTATAATCATTGTTAATTGCGAATATATTTCCTAATATAAAACATGCAAAATGATTGTTCGGATACAAACTAACAGCTTCATTTGAATATTTTCCGGCAAGTTGATAATTCTCTCTGAAGAAATATTCTTTAATTAGATAATTTAAAATATTTTCATTGTTATCGGTATTCTTTAAACCGAGCAAAGCTGTCTCTTCAAACGCTGAAAAATCGTTTATTTTTAATGTTGCATCCATTTTTTCCAAATAGAAATTATAATTATACGGATTTATTTTTATTGCTAAATCCAAATATTTAATTGCATTAACAAAATCTTTTTTATTTAAATACAAAATTGCTAAAGTATTATAAAAATAGTCCGGTATAATAAACTCTTTGGTTTCTAATATGTCCTGCATTAATTTTATTGCTTTATCTGTTTCTTTTTTATCGTCGTACATTATTGCTAAATTATTAATTATCGCTATATAATTCACACTCGATTTAGGAATAAGAGAATAATAATATTTAGCATCTTCATATTTATTCTGTTTTTGCTTTAAATGTCCGAGATGAAAAACAGTATACGCGTTTTGTTTATTTATAAATAAACTCTTTAAGAAATCTTTTTCTGCTTTATCAAGCAAATCTTCGTTTTTATAAATCGCTCCTCTTAATAAATAAGCATGGTCTGCGGTTTCCGGAGCATAATTTATAGCCTGAGTCATCAATTCTTCGTTATTCGCCCATAACTTTGTTCTTTGATATGTTAAAAAGAATAAAGGAACGACCATAAATATAACCAAACAACTCGTAATACATTTTGCAACTTTATTTTTTTTATAAATATAAAAAAGAAACTCGGCAATTATAAAAAACAGGCCTATGTAAGGAATATAGGCATATCTGTCGGCAACAGGAGAAACGCCCGTAGGCATAATACCGCTTGAAGGTAAAAGAGTTATCAAAAAGAAAAAGAAACCGAAAAATACTTTTTTATTTGTCTTTAAACTTAAAACAGCAGCAAATATCAACAAATAGAACAAAGAAATAAAATAAAAAACAAAGCTCGGCGGCATAGAGTGATGATCATAGAATTGCGGATACAAACAAGATAAATTTACAGGAATCACGAGTTTATAAATATAAAACAAATAATTGAACTGTGCATCAATAAAATCTACAGATCTTGAAAATATTGTTGCGATTGCTTTTTCTTCCGAAGAATAATGAGCAAAAACGGCTATTAACACAAAAACTACGGATATAATAAAAAAAGGCAAGTATTTCTTTATATTTGCTATTTTTAATTTATTATCGTAAAAATCAATCAGAATCAGAATAACTGGCAACGTTACGGCCGCAGGTTTAGACAAACACGATAAAACAAAAGAAAACACTGATAAAAAATAAAACAATTTATTATTTTTATTATCATAAGTTTTTATATAAAACAGTATTGACAGCAAAAAGAAGAACGAATATAAAGTATCCTTTCTTGCCGTAATCCAAGCTACAGCTTCAACATGTACGGGATGAACAGCAAATAATATTGCAACAATATAGGCTACAAAAAAAGATTTTGATAGTCTTTTTATTATAAAGAATAACAGAATTACATTTAAAATATGTAAAATTATATTATCAATGTGATATAAATACGGCTCAAATTTACAAAAGAAATATTCTATTGCATAAGACAAAGTAACAACAGGATGATATAGTTTATATTGAAAAGAAGAAAAAATATGCTTTATATTAGCAAAAGATAAGCTCATTATATCCGGATTGTCGACAACCATTACAAAATCATCAAGATTCACAAAATCAGCCGTAATTGCCGGATAAAAAGCAAAAACAGTAATATAAGCCAATAATATTAAAAGTAATGTTTGAATTTTCTTCAACATAATTTAATATTATATTTTACTATTTTTAACTATAGTCTTGCAAAAAAAAAGATATATTTTAATATATATTAAAATATATCTTTTAAACATAAAAAATTGATATTACATAG
>JAEEGL014008457.1_pt1 | contig 12953 bp, 12 predicted proteins | sample 9134231 | NCBI WGS metagenome assembly JAEEGL01 (sample SAMN16246548, study PRJNA631951) | gut metagenome | biome: gut microbiome; feature: rumen; material: fiber-attached | host: Bos | place: Iran: Karaj | collected 2018-10 | reverse complement strand
GTATGGAATAATATACGCTCAGTACATGTTGTTTTACCAGCATCTATGTGAGCCATTATTCCAATGTTTCTTGTCATCTGTAAAGATGTTTCACGTGCCATACTTTATTCTCCTTTCTACCAACGATAATGAGCAAATGCTTTATTAGCTTCTGCCATTCTATGTGTATCTTCACGTTTCTTAACAGCTGCTCCTGTTCCATTATAAGCATCTGTTATTTCATTTGCTAAATTTTCAGCCATTCCCCTTCCACCACGAAGTCTTGCATATCTTACTAACCAACGTAGTCCTAAAGCTTGACTTCTTGCAGGTGTAACTTCAACTGGTACTTGGTAGTTTGATCCACCAACTCTTCTTGATTTAACTTCAAGAGTAGGTTTAACGTTTTCTAAAGCTTTTTCGAAAACTGTTAAAGGTTCTTCACCAGTTTTTTCTTTTACCATATCAAATGCTTCATAAAGAATTGTTTGAGCAATTCCTTTTTTACCATCTAACATGATTGTATTTATTAATTTTGTAACAACTTTTGAGTTATATATTGGATCTGGTAAAACATCTCTTTTTACCGCACGTCTTTTACGCATTTTGTTGTCCTCCCTTCATCTATTATAATTTTAATTATTATTATTATTTACTAGCTTTTGGTTTCTTAGCACCATATTTACTACGTCCTTGCATTCTGTCTTTAACTCCGGCAGTATCAAGAGTACCACGAATAATATGATAACGAACACCGATTAAGTCTTTTACACGTCCACCACGGATTAGTACAACGCTGTGCTCTTGTAAGTTATGTCCTATACCAGGTATATAACATGTTACTTCTGCACCATTACTTAAACGTACACGAGCATACTTACGTAATGCTGAGTTTGGTTTCTTTGGTGTCATTGTACCAACACGAGTACAAACTCCTTGTTTTTGTGGAGAATATTTAACTATATTTTTCTTAGCAATACTATTAAATCTAAATCCTAAAACAGGTGATTTGCTTTTTCTTACTTTATCACGTCTTGATTTTCTAACTAATTGGTTAATTGTAGGCATAAATTCAGTCTCCTTTCTTTACACATATCCAGGTGTGTCATTTTTGATTTTAAATATAAGTTTTGCCCATAGACAAAACCCATCACTAAATCGACTTAATTAATATATCATTTTAATTAAACCATGTCAATCATTTTTCAATAAAAAAAATAAGCAATTTTTAATTGCTTATTCTATTATCTAAATAAATGCTCAATATCTTCTGTTATTTGAGTTAAACTATTGTATTTAACTTGATTATTATCAACGAAACAATTCATTAATTTTGGTTTATTCTCTTTAATTGTTGACCAGAAATATACTCTTTTACCTGTTGTTATACCATCACAATAATCTAATCCATATTCACTGCTTAACTTTCTTAATATTTTTGAGTTTTGTTCATCCTCATCAGATAAATCTCCTCTCATAAATTCAACTGAAGGGATCTTATGAGAATGAGTCATAAAGAAAGTATCATTTCCTAATTCTTTACTAAGTTCCATATATTTTTTTATATCATTTACTGATACTTCCATATGTTCTTTACTACTATTAAGAACTGATTCATCATTAAAATGATTAAATGATTTCTCATTAATTACAATTGTATTACCAACTGTTTTTCCACCAAAAACCATCATCTGTTCACTATCATTAACTTCTGCTATATCATTTATTAATGTATATAGTTTTTCACTTATATAAACATCCTTTTCCATATTAGCCACCCCTTAAATCTCATTATGGCATATTATACCACATTTTTATAAAAAAAACAATTCAAATTTACATTTAAATACGATATAATATTTTTGAGGTGAAAAAATGAAAAAGTTTTTTAAAGAATTCAAGGACTTTGCTTCTAAAGGAAATGTTATTGAATTAGCTGTTGCAGTTGTTATTGGTGCTGCATTTGGTAAAATTGTATCTTCTCTTGTAGATGATATTATAATGCCACTTGTAGGAATCTTAGTAGGAAAGAATTTTGCATCATTAACTCTAGAAGTTAATGGATCATTCATTGCTTACGGAGCATTTATCCAAGCAATAGTTGATTTCTTAATCATTGCTTTCTGCGTATTCCTATTTACAAAACTAATCAATAAGTTTAAAAAGAAAGAAGAAAAGAAAGAAGAAGCTAAGAAAAGTGATGAAGTTGTTCTTCTTGAAGAAATTAGAGATTTATTAAAGAAACAAAACAAAAAATAAAAACTTAGATTTATCTAAGTTTTTTTTATTTAGTAGTTATATAATTACTTCTTCTTCTAGAAGAAGGTAATCCATCATCGTATTCATTAGCAAGTGCTGCTATCAAAAGTATAACTAAGAATAATAATCCAATGATTATTATAAAAGTTATCATTCCCCATCCTTTGTTATTTAATTTCATATCACTCACCATTTTAATTTTATAATATTTTTTTGATTAATTCAAGTTAATATAGTTTGTATATTATTTACTTTCTAATTATTTTTTTAACAATATATTCTGTTTTTTGTTTTATTATTTTTTCTTCTTTATTCAAAACAAATTGTTCTTTTACTTTATAATTAGAATTATTTAACAACCAAACATTAAATAATCTTTCTGATAAAAAGCCAAATACTCTTTTATCATAATTGCTTCTTCCATCTTCAACATTAATTTTCTTTTCTAAGTCAAAAAATATATCAAATAACCACTTACAATATTCATCAAATATTTCTTTTTTTGTAATAATCATATTATATGGAGAATATGAACTTCCATTAATAATTTTATCAAATGCTTCTTTATATTCAGGATATTTCTTTTTCAATACTTTTTCACATTTATTCAAATCTTCTGCAATATGTTTTTGATTATAATTTTCTCTGACATTAGTACCCCATGTATTTCCTTTAGTCGCTACTATAACATCATATTTGTTAAGAATTCTAATGATATCGTCTTTATTCAATATTTTTTTCTTATTCTTCAACACATTTTTATAAAAATATCTTCTATAGTGTACTAATCCAACTATATCAGCTTTTGAATTTTTCCAAATCCAATACATTCCAGTTAATTCACAATAATTAGGGTTTTTTGAAGATATATTATCACCAGTTGAATCCTTAATATAACCCAAGTCTTCTTTTCCCTTTGATCCTACATGTAAGGGAATATATATACTATCTTTTGGAGGATCAAATTTTTTGTGTGCCGCAATATAAATTTCTACTTTTTTCATTATTTATCTTCCTTTTTTTTATTTTTTTTCAATTGTTTTGATCTATGATTTAAAAACACAGGGATTAAAACATCCATTATTTTATGACGAACTCCTTGAACTGGTTTAGTTACAAACATAAATGTACTATATGCTTTAAAATATAATTGCCATCCTTCCTCGTAGTTTTGTCCTTTCCATGGAGTCATATCTAAATATTTATTATAATCATCACGATATCTATGTTTATTTCCCTTTCTCCATGGTCTTTCTTCTCCTAAATAATGAACTATAACTGGATTCTTAACTGCTTCTTTATACTCCTCTTCAGTAATATATGGAACAGGTTTCATTAGTTTTTTCATATACCTATAACTATATTGGTAATAAATATTACAAAAATTATATTTAGGAGAAATAGTTAAAATATAATCATTAACACTTCCATTTATTGCATCCTGATCATTAGCAAATAATTTACCATTATGTTCTTTATAATAATTAATTATTGTACTACCAGTTTTATTCTTTCTCCAATGTTTCATATTTACTAAAAGAACTCCGGCATTATAATATGGATAGTTTTCTAATCCAAGATTTTTTTTAATTTTTTTACTTACAGTTGGTTCGACACTAGCTGCTATAGAGTAATTATCTAAATCTAATTCATATAATTCTTTTAAACTACCTCTAACAATAGTATCACCATCTAAATAAAGAACTCTATCAATATTCTTCGGAAGTAATTTGTCCAAAAGAAGTCTTGCAAGAACAATTGGATTCCATCCACTAGTATCGAATTCAAATGAAAAATGTTTTTTCATATCATTTAATTCAATAATTTCAATATTTCTATTTTTATATTTTTTTATATATTCCTTTAGTTTCTTTTTATTCTCATCCGAAATATTTAAAGACATTAGATAAAAAACAATTTTATCTACATCTTTATTATTTTCACATACAGATGTAATACCTGCAGCAACTTGTGGTACAAATTTATCATTCAATGTATAAAGTATGTTCATATTAAGCTCCTTTCATTTTTTTTATAATATTATAAAATGCAATATAAAACATAATAGCATTTACTATCATTGATATTAAATAAGCATATACTGCTCCGTTGATTCCATAATTATTAATAAATATAATTGATAAGATAATTTCAATAATAATTGTAATTGCTCCTAGTACTACTTGAATAAAATTTTTCCTAATAGCTATTAAAATTGGTTGTAACATTCCTGCTGATACACTTATTGTCGATGCAAGTAACACTATTACTAAAGCAATTTTATAATCAGCAAGTTTAACATTATAAATTAACTCTAATATAGGTATTCCAATTATATATGCTCCAATAATACATAAAATTCCAAATCCAACTACTAATAATAGCATTTTACGTACTAAACTAAAGATACCTTTCTGATCATTATCTTTACATAACTTATTAATTCTTGTAAGCATTGGATATATAACAAACTGACTAAATAATGTAATAACTGTAGCAGGCATAATTATTATTCCAAATATCGCTTGAGATTCATTATCTAAAAATTGATCTATTACATATTTTGGAATATTCAATATAAACACTGAAATAAACGCAATAATAAAAACTAAAAAACCAGATTTAAATATTCTTTTTATATTTTCATTATTAATTTTATCTTTAATTTTAATAAAGACTTTTACATTTTTATAATCATATACATAAGTAATTAATAAACATATAGTAAACATAGATAAGCTAGATAAAACTATATCATGAGTTAGTAAATCTATTACTAAAAATATAATAAGACTTAATATGGATTTTATTAAATAACTCTTTCCAACTATATCTAATCTTTCGTTTTTTTGCATCACTCCATATAATACATCACTAAACGATTCTAAAGCTTTATATAATGCAAGAACAATAAATACCAAGTTTTTATGCCACGAATAATCTTTAAACAATAAGAAGACTACAGCAACTACTATTATAAAACTACTCGTATATATTCTATTAACTATAAATTCTTTATCATTTGTTTTTGTACGATCTGTAACCTGATATATTCTTCCAGCATAAATTCCAAGTATAAAAAATAAACAAGCGCTAGAAAAAGAAAAAGAAAAAATTCCCGCTTCATCTAGACCATTTATTCTAGTTACAATAATTAAAAACAATAATGATAAAAATGTATTTAATCCAGTTCCTAAAGTATTCCAAATTACATTTTTACGAAAACTACTAGTCATTTCTTTTTCCTTTCTTTTTTTTATTTTCTTTTTCAATTAATGTAAAAATTAATATGAAAAATGTATTTAAAAACAGAAACCATAAATATCTATAACTACAATGATTCATTAAAACCAACCAAAACAATATACTTATTGCCGTTGGAGATAAAACAGGCATAAGTTTAATATTCTTAGTAATCATATAATATGAAATTATAAATAATAAACTAAGTACAAAACCAAATCTCCAAAAAATCATATTTGTTATATTGAATCTTTCAGTTTTCTTTTGATATATATCTACCAACTTACTTACAAAATTCCTTTTAGGTATATATTTATAATCATGAGTTGCTTCAAATTGATTTAATAATCCAACAAGTGGAGTAGAGTCAACTCCATAATCATATGAATAAATGTATCCATCAGCTGGAGTTGCATATGACCATAATAAATTACTTCCATCTAATTTATCTCGAATAATTACTTTTGGATTGCGAAAGAAATTTCTAATATAAGCTTCATATAATTTATTAATACCTATTTTTTCTATTCCTTCTCCCCATCCTTTTATTTGTGAATATGTATCTATTGAATAAGCATTATAATGTAGTTTTAAATCTTCAAAACTACCCATTTTACTAATTAACTCTTTATCTTCATCACTTATTTTAGCATCATAATATACTAAAGCCCCAAGGCCCTTAGCAGCAAAAGAACCAGATCCTGATGTAAAGAATCCATCCGAATCATCTGTTACATAATAACTAAACACCGGTCCTTTTATTAAAAGAACTAATAAAATAGTTATCAAAACTGTCGATATTATTCTAATTTTTTCTTTTAATTTTATTACTAAAAATAATAGATAAATTATAGCGACTATAAATGGAAATACCCCATTTTGTCTAAAGAAATACGTAAATATTAATGATATTATTAAAAGAATAATATTAATAGACTTTTTAAAATATTTATCTTTTTCATTAACTATTTTATATAACTCAAATGTTAACCAAAGCATAGATATACTAAATGGTATATCTTTCCATACCATCGTTATCATCGAAATATTATTAACTGATAATATAAAGATCAAAAGTGAAATATATAAGAATTTAACATTAACATTTTTCTCATATAAATATTTATAAATATGTGTAATAACAAAAGAAAACAATAAAATATTAGCAATTATAATTATAAACGGATTATACCAAATCATTAATAACCATTTAATATATAATGTACTAAATATTGGATGAGTTGAATTCATTGTAGCTTCTCCAATTGCTTGTTGTATTTGAACAACTGAGTCAATAGTAATATTTCCAGGATAAAATGCTATTCCGATAATCATCCATGTAATAAAAGTAATTAAAAATACTCTTAAAGCAAATTTCTTACTGTCTTTTTCATTTTTCTTATTATTTATAATATGAGTATTATCGATAAGATGTAAGATATTATATGTAAAAGGAAATACAAATACATTTACCATTATAAACCATATAATTGGTTTAATTCCTGTAGTCATTACATAATCATACATAAATAATACCTTACCAGATATACAAAAAGATATTAATAAATTAATAATAATAAATAAGATTAATTCACTTCTTTTGAATTTTAAATCTTTAAATGACTTTTTATAAAAATAATAAAAATTCAATAATATAAGTATTATCATTGTTATATGACTGATAAGTCCAAAACTAATTACTTTTTTTACTACAAATAATAAGTAATACAATATTAACTCAACAAATAAAGAACCATATTTTAATAATATATTGTTTTTTATTTTGTCCATAATATGCCTCCTATTTTTTTTTGTTAACTTTTTCTTTTATTAATGCCACTTCCTGAGTTAATACTCTAATTTGATTTTTTTGTTTAGTAACAATATGTGTTAATACAAGTGTTATAAGCATCAGTAATGATAATATTATTCCAATTACCAAATTTGAAATAGTTGTAAAACCAAACAATTCTGCAACATATTCCATAAATGATGGGAATACTCCAACTAATAACAGTATTAATGCCATCAATAACCATATTAAAGAATACTTAATTGAAATACTTCCTTTTTTTACATCTCTTAAAATTATAATCAACCAAATAATTGAAAATATAATTAAAGCTATAATTAAAGTCTTACTCATTTTCTTTTTCCTTTCATAATAAGAATAGATAATATTACATTTATCATATAATAAATACTCTTAAATTTTGATATTGATGATTTTCCCTCAGTTCTTGGTTTCATTTCAACAGGTACTTCATCAGTTTCAAATCCTTTTAATAATACATTTACTGTTGAAATTGGTTCAGGATACTCTGTAGGATATTCATCTTTAAAAATATTTATTACGTTTTTATCTGCTGCTCTAAATCCAGACGTAGTATCATATATCTTCTTTTTAGTTTTTCTTTTAATTATTTTTGATATTACATTAATCCCTACTCTTCTCATTTTAGTAGATTTAAATTCTCCCAATTCTTCTTTAATAAAACGAGAACCAATTACTAAATTTGCTTTTTTATTTTCTATAGGTTTTATAATATTTTTTATATAATTAACATCATGTTGCCCATCACCATCAAACTGTATTGCAATGTCATAATCATTTTCAAAAGCATATTTATATCCAGTTTGAACTGCTCCTCCAATTCCTAAATTAACAGGAAGATTTATATGAGGAATATTGTTTTCTTCAAGTACTAATCTAGTATTATCTTTAGATCCATCATTTATAACAATACATTCATAATTCGTTTTATGTTTTTTATTATAATTAATAATTTCAGTATATGTTTTTAGAATACTTTTTTCTTCATTATATGCTGGAATTATTATTAATATTTTTTTCATAATATCACCCTTTACTATTTTGTTTTTTTCTTTTCTAATAATGCAAATATTATTAAAAAGAATGTATTTACATATAAGAACCATATATATCTATAACTTTGATGATTCATTAATGCAAACCAGAATAATACACTTATTAGTGTTGGATAAGTTACTGGTAATATATGTATTTTTCTTATAAAGATATAATACAATAGTACTAATAAAATACTTAATATTATTCCACCTCTCCAAAAGAATGAATCAAGTAATATTACCTTATTTACGGCTTTTTGATATATTTTAAAACTATCTTGTAATATATTTGATTTAGGGAAATGTGCTGTTCCATTGTTTCTTTCAAAGCCATCAAAATCTTCTACCCAATCAGGATATAATACTCCATAATCATATTTATAATTAAATCCACCTACTGGTGTTTCATATGACCATAATAAATTACTTCCATCTAATCTATCTCTAATTATTATTTTAGGATTCTTAAAGAAATGTTTAATATACATTTCATATATTTTAGGAACTCCTAATTCTGCTATTCCTTCATTAAACTTGATATCTTGGAATGAATAAGTATCTATAGAATAAGCATAATAAAATTCTCTTAAATCATCTAAATCAGCTAATTTACTCAATGTTTTTAAATCTTCCTCTGATAAATCTCCATCATAGTAGATAAGTGCTCCAAGTCCTTTTGCAGCAAAAGAAGCAGCTCCTCCTGATATACTATCACCTTTTGTTACTTCAAAATAATCATAGAAAGGTCCTTGTACAAACCAAATAGAAAAGAAACATATTATAATAGTTATTACTATTCTTAACTTCTCTTTTAATTTAAATAGAATAAATATCAAATATAATATCATTACTAAGAATGGAAACATTCCATTATATCTAAAATAATATGTTAATGTCATTGATACACAAAAGAATATAATATTTAAATTCTTTTTAAAGTATTCTCCTTTTTGTTTTACTATCTTATATGTCTCAAAAGTAAGCCATAATAATGAGATCGTAAAAGGAATATCTTTCCATGCCATTGTTACCATAGATATATTATTTATTGATAATAAGAATACAAATAATGAAATATATAAGAATTTAACATTAGCTTTTTGTTCATATAAATATTTATAGATATGAGCAAGAATTAATGAAAAGAATAAAGAATAACCAACTACAATAGAAAATATATTATTCCAAATACTCATGAATAATTTAATAATTATTGTATTTATTGCAGGATGAACATTATTAATAGGAAATTGTCCAGTTGCTTGTGATATTTGATCTACTGTATCTGACGTAATATTACCTGGGTAAAATGCTAAACATGCAATAAACATAACTATAAAAGATATTAAAAATACTTTTAAAGCAAATTTATTTGAATTTTCTGTTTTTATTTTTTTATCTACAATAATTGAATTATCAAATAAATGAATCAAATTGCATACAAACGGAAACATAAAGATGTTAGTTAATAAATATAAGAATATACTTAGTAAGTTAATTGAAACAACTGAATTTGTTAAAAATAATACTTTTCCAGATACAAAAAATGAAATACATAGATTAATTATTATTAAAAAAATTAATTGTATTCTAGTATACTTAAATTTATTTATCGTTTTATTAAAGAAATAATACCAATTAATAATTATTATAGCTACCATTAATAAATGACTAATTTTATCAAAGCTTATAATCTTCTTAAAATAAAATAAAATTAGATATAAAACGAATTCAAAAAATAAAACAATCCATTTTGAATACTTTTGTTGCATTATTTTATCCATATAGATGCCTCCAAATATGATAATCTCTCATAAAAATTATAACATTAAATTAACACTATAACAACAAATAGATAAAACAAAAAAGGCAATGTTTTCATTGCCTTTTAACTATTCCATTAATTCATCTTCAAGTTTATCCAAAGGTTCTTCATCAACTAATTGAGAAGCAAGTTCATAATCAACATTTTTATAAGCTTTAACACCTGTTCCTGCTGGTATTAATTTACCTATAATTACGTTTTCCTTTAGACCATGAAGAGTATCAACTTTTCCTTTTATAGCTGCATCAGTTAAGATTCTTGTAGTTTCTTGGAATGATGCTGCTGATAAGAATGAATCTGTATCAAGAGAAGCTTTAGTAATACCTAGAAGTACTGGTTTTCCAGATGCAGGTTTTTTACCAGCAATAATTGCTTCCTTGTTTCCTTCAGTAAATTCTTTGAAACTTACAAGTCCCCCTGGAACAAACTTAGTATCTCCTGGTTCTACTATTCTCATTTTAGAAATCATTCTCTTAGCTATCAACTCAACGTGTTTATCAGAAATATCAACTGCTTGAGAACGATAAACATGTTGTACTTCTTTAAGAATATACTCTTGAGTAGTAAGTGGGTCAGTTACTGCTAATAATTCTTTAGGACTTATAGATCCTTCAGTTAATTTATCACCAGTTTGAACCATTTCACCAATTTCTACTTTTAATTTAGCACCATAATTTGATACATGTTCTTTTGTTTCAAGATCATTTTTGATACTTATTCTAAATTTACCATGATCTTCATCAATCTTAGTTACTTTTCCTGATATTTCAGCAATAGTTGCTTTTCCTTTTGGACTTCTTGCTTCAAATAACTCTTGAATACGAGGAAGACCTTGAGTAATATCTTCTCCACCTGCAACTCCACCTGTATGGAATGTTCTCATTGTTAACTGAGTACCAGGTTCTCCAATTGATTGAGCAGCCATAACACCTACAGCTTCTCCAACTTCAACTAAGTTACCTGTTGCAAGGTTTCTACCATAACATTTTTGACATACACCATTTGGAGTATTACATGTTAATGTAGTTCTTATTTCAACTTCTGTAATTCCTGCATCAACAATTTTTTCTGCAAGAGATTCAGTAATTAATGTTAATTTATCACAAATTACTTCTTTTGTTTGAGGATTAATAACTTTCTTGTTAGTAAATCTTCCAACAATTCTATCATATAATTTTTCAATTGTTTCACCAGTTTTATCATTAATGAATGCTGATACAACAACACCATTTTCAGTTCCACAATCTTCTTCTCTAACAATAATATCATGTGATACATCAACTAAACGTCTTGTTAAGTATCCTGAGTCAGCTGTCTTTAAGGCAGTATCGGCAGATCCTTTACGAGCACCATGTGTTGATAAGAAGAATTCAGCAACTGATAATCCTTCTCTAAAGTTAGAAGTAATAGGAATTTCTACTGGAGTACCATCTGGTTTAGACATGATTCCACGCATACCAGCAAGTTGTACTAAGTGGGAAGTAGATCCACGAGCTTTAGAGTGCATCATGATAAATATTGGATTATCTAAATCTTTTTCACTCTTAGCAACAAGCTCTTTTTGAACTTCTCCTTTAGCAGCATCCCAAGTAGCAATTACTTTATTAAATCTTTCTTCATTAGTAATTAAACCACGACTATATTGCTTATTGATTTTTTCAACCATTTCTTTAGCTTTTTCAATGATTTCTGGTTTATTATCACTTGTTACAACGTCACTAATTGAAATTGTAATTCCTGATAATGTTGAATATTTAAATCCTAAATCTTTCATTTTATCAAGCATTATAGAAGTTTCAGTAGTTTTATATCTTTTGAATACTTGTGCAATTATCTTTTCAAGAATTCCTTTTGCAAATGGTTTTACAATAGGCATGTTCTTGATTACTTCAGGAATATTTTCACCTTTTTCAATGAAATATTTATTTGGTGTAATATTTTGAATATTATCATCACTTGGTTCATTTATGTATGCAAATGAATCAGGAAGTATTTCATTAAATATAATCTTACCAGGTGTAGTAACTAAATACTTACCTTTTTGAGTTTCTATAAATAACTTATGTTTGAATGAATCAACTGGGATTGCAATTCTTGTATGAAGAGTTATTTCTCTTCTTTCATAAGCCATTAATGCTTCATTAGTATTTTTAAATACTCTTCCTTCACCAGGAAGTCCAGGTTTTTCCATAGTAATATAGTAGTTACCTAAAACCATATCTTGTGAAGGTGTAACGATAGGTGATCCATCTTTTGGTGATAGGATGTTATTTGCACCTAACATTAATAATCTTGCTTCTGCTTGAGCTTCTTCAGAAAGTGGAACGTGAACAGCCATTTGGTCACCATCGAAGTCTGCATTAAATGCAGGACATACTAATGGGTGAAGACGAATTGCCTTACCACCAATTAATACTGGTTCAAATGCTTGAATTCCAAGTCTGTGAAGTGTAGGAGCACGGTTTAATAATACTGGATGTTCTTTAATAACATCTTCTACTATATCCCAAACTTTTGGATCCTTATTATCTATTAAACGCTTTGCAGCTTTAATATTATGAGCAATATCTCTATCTACTAATTCATGGATTACATGTGGCTTGAATAATTCAAGTGCCATATCTTTTGGAATACCACATTGATACATCTTTAAAGATGGACCAACAACGATAACTGAACGACCTGAATAGTCAACACGTTTTCCTAATAAGTTTTGACGGAATCTTCCTTGTTTTCCTTTTAACATGCTAGAAAGTGATTTCAAAGGACGATTTCC
>JAEEGL011562769.1_pt1 | contig 12953 bp, 8 predicted proteins | sample 9134231 | NCBI WGS metagenome assembly JAEEGL01 (sample SAMN16246548, study PRJNA631951) | gut metagenome | biome: gut microbiome; feature: rumen; material: fiber-attached | host: Bos | place: Iran: Karaj | collected 2018-10 | reverse complement strand
AATCATAACCACCACTGAAGTGGTGGTTTGCACAGGCCCTGGAAGGGCCAACTACAGGCTTAACCCCTAAAGGGGCATTGAAAGTCTGGCACCGCATTACATTCTCAGGCCGCCGCTAAAGCGGCCTGTTTTTATGCCTACTTATTCTTGCTACCCGTAAACGGGTCCGTCCATTCTTTCATTGTCATTTGGTCTATCATTTCATCTTCTGTCAACTGATTCTTGATATATTCCTCTATTACGCGTTTGTTCTTGCCTACGGTATCCACATAATATCCTCTACACCAAAAATGCCGACTCCCATACTTGTATTTCAAATTCGCATGCCGATCAAATATCATCAGTGTACTTTTTCCCTTGAGATATCCCATGAATTGTGATACACTGAGATGTGGTGGTATACTGACAAGCATGTGTATATGATCCGGACATGCTTCTGCCTCAAGGATTTCTACGTTTTTCTCTTGGCATAACTTCCTTAGTATTTGTCCGATATCTGCCCGTAATTCTCCGTATATCACTTTCCTCCTGAACTTCGGTGCAAATACTATGTGGTACTGGCATCTCCACGTTGAATGTGCACTGTGATTGATTTCATTTCTTTCCATGTTAATAACCTCCTTTGATTCTTGGTAATGCGGTCGCCAAACCTTTACCATTATATCTTGGGGGGTTATTTTTTCATATACTAAAGTTTTTCTCTCTCCCCGGTAGAACCGGGGGTTTATTTCCACGCCTTAAAGGCACCAGTAAAACCGCCCCTGCCGGGTTTCCGGCAGGGGCGGCGTGTTTTTATATTCTGCTTCAGACCAGCGGAAGGGGTTCCAGCCCTACCGCCGCGCGCAGTATCGCGCGGGCGTCCGCGGCGGTCACGGTCTCGCCGCCGGTAACAAGGCAGGCCTTGAGCTGCCACTCGTTCGGCGTTTCGAGGCCCACGGCAACACGAAGCGCAAAGCGCGCGTCAGCCGCGGTGATCCTGCCGTCGCCGTCGTTATCACCCTTGATAACGATCACCTCTCTCGTGCCGTCGGGCTTTACGAGGATCATGCCTGAGCCTACCGTTTCACCGGGCTGCACTTCGGTGCCATCTTCTCTCTCGATCCTTGCGCCCTCGCCCGCCAGCGCGAGGATATCCGCCGCCGTCTGATCCGGGGCGACGTACAGGTTTCCGTCCTGCTCTTTCGCGGTTTCGGTATCGATCACCTGCGCGCCCGGCTTTTTCACCGTCCGCGTTTCGGTTTTGCCGCAGAGCGCGCAAACGCGGGTCTCTTCGCCGTCTTCGGTATCGGTGGGTTCTTTGGTAACGGTCCATTCGCCCCACGTATGCTCGGTGTGCACGTGCACGGCGGGCGTTGTTCCCTCACCGCCGGAAGCGATCATTTCCGCCAGAATCCCGGCGAGCGCTTCCATATCGCTCACCGGCATCGCGTCCGGTGCGGCTTCGTAGAGGATGATCTCCCCGTTTCCGGTCACCGTGCCGTAGTTTTCGAACCACATTGCGTCGCCGTTTTCACCGCCGATGCAGCCCACGTAGAAGGTACCGTCCAGCACCAGTTCGGCGCCCTCGCAGTTGATAACTTTACCACCCATCTGGCTGATCAGCACCGCGCCTTCGTGGATGATCAGAAGGCCGTAGTTCACAATATCGCCGCCCATGGTCGTGCCGAGCGTCGCGCCCGGCATCACCTCCACCGTGCCTCTGATCTCCATACCGCAGGTCACCGACGCGCCGGGAAGGATGGTGAGGGTAACGCCCTCGGGCACGATGATCTTTGCCATCGTATCCACGATCGCGTTCTCGGGGATCGCCATATCCTGCATGATGATCACGATGGTATCCATATCGCCCGGCACCGGCTCGCCCGCCACAACGCGTTCGCCGGTGAGCGCCGCCGAAAATTCTTCATAGTTAAATACGCAAAGCTGCCGGTAGACGTCGATATCTTCCCAGTTATCAAAGCGTTTTTCCAGCCCGAGCAGCTGCATCATTTTTTCGATCAGCGCGTCCATATCGTTTACCGGCATATCGTCCGGCGCGGCTTCGTAGAGGATGATCTCCCCGTTTCCGGTCACCGTGCCGTAGTTTTCAAACCACATTGCGTCGCCGTTTTCACCGCCGATGCAGCCCACGTAGAAGGTACCGTCCAGCACCAGTTCGGCGCCCTCGCAGTTGATAACTTTACCGCCCATCTGGCTAATCAGCACCGCGCCTTCGTGGATGATCAGAAGGCCGTAGTTCACAATATCGCCGCCCATGGTGGTACCGAGCGTCGCGCCCGGCATCACCTCCACGGTGCCTCTGATCTCCATGGCGCAGGTCACCGACGCGCCCGGAAGAATGGTAAGGGTAACGCCTTCGGGCACGATGATCTTTGCCATCGTATCCACGATCGCGTTTTCGGGGATCGACATATCCTGCATGATGAACACGATGGTATCCATATCGCCCGGCACCGGCTCGCCCGCCACAACGCGTTCACCCGTGAGCACAGCCGCGAATTCTTCATAGTTAAATACGCTCATCTGCCGGTAGATATCGATATCGTCCCAGTTCTCAAAGCGCTTCTCCTGCCCGAGCAGCCGCATGAATCTTTCGATCAGCGCGTCCATATCGTTTACCGGCATCTCATCCGGCACGGCTTCATAAAGAATGGCCGATCCGCCGCCCGTAACCGTGCCGCTGTTATCAAACCAGAAAACGTCGTTGCCGTCCAAACCGTAGCAGCCGCAGTAAAACGTGCCGTCAAGAACCAGTTTTCCGTTCTCAAGGTTGAAAACCTCGCCGCCCATCTTGCTTTTCAGTTCCGCCCCTTCACGGATCAGCAGGGCGCCGTTGTTCTCGATCTGGTGGCCCATTGAGGTGGAGAGTTTTCCGCCCGGCAGCACCTCCAGCGTGCCCTCGTTTTTGATCCCGCAGGAGAGCGATCCGCCGGCGTCCACAGTGATCTTAACGTCTTCCGGCACCAGCAGCATCACCATGCCGTGCAGGTCCTGCCCGTCGGTGACCTTGATATTCCCGGTGATCCGCACGAACGTATCCCGGTCGCCTTCAACGTGCTCGCCCGCCACAACGCGTTCGCCCGTGAGCAAAGCCGCGAGCTCCTCGCAGTTCGACGCCTCCATCTGCCGGAAGATACCGATATCGTCCCAGTTCTCAAAGCGAGTTTCCTGCCCGAGCAGCTGCATCATCTTTTCGATCAGCGCGTCCATATCGGATACGGGCATATTCTCATGGTCGAGTTCGTAAAGGATCACCGACCCGCGGCCGCTGACCTCGCCGTAATTTTCAAACAGCATCACGTCTTCGTCAAAGTGCAGGCAGCCGACCCAGAATTCGCCGTCCAGCCGGATCACGCCGTCTTCTTCGTTCACGATCGGGGTGCCGAAGCGCGACGTCATGGTCGCGCCTTCTTTGATATCTATCAGCCCGTGGTTCACGGCTCTGCCGCCCTGCGTGGTGTTGTAAGCGCCGCCGGCCTCTACGGTGACGGTGCCGAAATTCTGATTGCAGCAAACGGCCTCGCCGCCCGCTTTTACGGTGATTTCGCCGTTGTTCGTATCGAAATCCGCCCCCGTCTGGCCGCCATTCTCCACGATGACCGTGCCGTTGTTGATCACGCGGCCGTTCGGCGTCGGCGGGGTCTCCCAATCACCCTCAAAGGACGGCCAGAAGCTGCCGAACATGCCGCCCTCGCCCACGGTGAGCGTTGCGTCATCGGAAACGGTGACCACCGTATCGTGGTAGTTGTTGATGTGGTCGGGATCGAACTTTATCGTGCAGTCGCCGGTCACGGTAAAGCTTTCGTCGATGAAGATCTGCGCCACCGGCTCGGTCATGTCCAGCGCCGCGGCGAGTTCTTCCGCACTCTTCACGTGGATCACAGCGCCCTCCGGCGGCTCCTCCGCGATAACGCGAAGCACCGGCAAAACGCCCGTCGGGACGAGCCCGATCAGCATCACGGCGGCGGTGAGAAGCGCCAGCGTCTTTTTCAGAATGTTTGTTTTCATATATTTTTTCCTCCCTGCCTTACGGCATTTTTTATTATATCGTATCCGCGAACGCGGCGAGGTCCGGGTACAGCAGCGTGCCCGCCGGGGCGTTTTCGGGGAGCTTTTCCCCGATAAATACCGGTGTGCACCCGGCGTTGGCAGCCGTGTGGATATCCCGCCAGCTGTCCCCCGCCATATACGATTTTGCCAGATCGACGTTCATTTCTTCGGCCGCCCGCAGCAGAAGCCCCGGCGCGGGCTTGCGGCAATCGCATTTGATTTTGAGTTCCGGCACTTCGCCGGGATAGCCGCCGTCCGGGTGGTGCGGGCAGTAATAGATCGCGTCCAGATACGCGCCCTCGTCGCCCAGCAGCGTTTCGAGCTTATTATGGATAACGCGCAGCGTTTCTTCGGTGCACTCGCCCCGGGCGATCACCGGTTGGTTCGTGGCAAGCACGGCAAGAAAACCAGTCTCGTTGATCTTTTTTACCGCGGCGGCGGCGCCCGGCAGCAGCTCAAGCTGTACGGGATCGGTGATGAAGCCGTTTTTGACGTTCAGGGTGCCGTCCCGGTCCAGGAAAACGGCCTTCTGCTTTTTTTCACGGTTCTTCGCGGCCACGGTACCGGCGGCGACGTCCTTTTCCACCACGCGCAGCCACGCGGGCGTGCCCATATCGCGGGCATATTCGTAGCTTTTATAGGCGAATACGCGCCCGGTCGCGATCGCGGGGCGCAGGAGATCGCGGTCCAGATCCGCCGTTTCCGTGTGCGGGAACCGCCGCAGCAGCTCCGGCGAAAGGAGCTGGATCCCCGCGTTGCAGAGGTTCGCGTGGTAACCGGCGCGGCGCTCCTTCGGCAGAAAGCGCAGGACTCTGTGACCGGCGTCCGTTTCGATCAGCGTACTCTGCGAAGGGTGGTTGTTGGGGTGGGCGAACAGCGTGGCAAGCGCGTCGTTTTCTTTATGGAACGCCAGCATCCGCGGCAGATCGAAATCGAAGATCAGATCGCCGTTCAGCAGCAGAAAATCCTCATTCAGAGGCAGCCGGTACAGCGCGCCCGCCGTGCCGAGCGGCGTTTCTTCACGGTAATACCGAAGCCGTACGCCGAACGCCTCGCCGCCGCCGAACGTATCTTCGATCTGTTCCGCGAGATACCCGGTCACCAGCACGATATCGGCAACGCCCTGCGCCTTCAGCGCTTCGATCTGCCAAAGCAGCACGGACTTGCCGCACACCGGCACAAGGGGCTTCGGAAGCCCCGGGAACGCCCCGGCAAGGCGCGTACCGCGCCCCCCCGCCATGATCACAGCCTGCATGGGTCTGCCCCCCTTTTAGTGGTCAGTGGTCAGTGGCCAGTGGTCAGAATTCAGTAGGCACCGGACACTGGTCACTGGCTACTATTTTATCATAAAAGCAAAAAAACTACAAGCAAAACTTGCATTGCCGCACGGATGGTGCTATTATAAACAACATGGAGGAAAAAAAATGATGGAAACAACGAAATCAAAGCTTACCAGAAAAAAGAAGCTGGGGTACGCGTTCGGGATCGCATGCGAGTCGATCCTGTACAATATGTACTACACCTATTTCCTCACGTTTCTGGTACAGATACTGAACGTAAAGCCGTATCTTGCGGGTATCGTGATCTTTATCTCGATCGGCTGGGACGCGGTAACGGATTCGGTGATCGGCTATCTTTCGGACCGGCCGGGCGTAGACAAGCGCAAGCTGCTGATGAAATCCGTATTGCCGCTCTGCATCTGCTTCGTGCTGGCGTGGAGTCCCATCGGGAACCTGTTCGGCGATTCGCAGGCGCTGAAAATCATCTTCTATACCGCGGTAAGCGTGCTGATCTGGCTGTTTTACACGACCTATACCATTCCCTACTACGCGGTGATCGCCGAGATCACCGAGGATTACGACGAGCGTACGCAGATCAGGGGCATGTCTTCGCTGATCAACGCGTTCTGCATCGGGCTCGGCAACGCTCTGCCCGCGCTGGTGGGCATGGCCGTGGGCGCGTTCACGATCGCCTACATCCACGTGGCGGGCGGCCTTGCGATAATCGCGGCGCTCACGGGCTTTATCTGCGCGGCGTCGCTCCGGGGCGTGTATCAGGCGCGCATGCCGAAGCCGGACGAGCCGAAGCAAAGAGGGCTCGGCGTTGCCGCCACGGCAAAGACCTTCGGCGAGATATTGCGGCTCAAGCCGGTCAAATTCTTTTTGCTGTTCGTATTCTTCTTCCTCGCGGGCAACTCGATGCTGCAATCCAACCTCACCTATATGGTGGTACACTGCATCGGCGTGGACTACAACGAGGGCATTGCCGTGGTGATCGGCGTACTGGTGATCACAATGGCGGTAAGCGTGCCCGTCGTTACCAAGGTGTGCGAAAAAACCGACCGCCGTACCGCGTGCCTGATCTTCATTTCCGTTTCCGCCGTCGGCATGCTGGCGGTAAAACTCGTGGGGCTGGAAGCCACCGTGGGCGGCTTCCACCTGATGCTGGCGCTGATGCCGTTTTTGCTGGGACTGGGCCTCTCCGCCTTCTGGACCGTGTTCTACTCGATGGCCTACGACATTGTGGAGCTGGATGAGTTTGTGAACGGTAAAAACGGAGAACGCCGTGAGAGCGCGATCACCGGGTTCCCGCAGTTCGTGCAGAAATTCGGCTCCGCCACCGGCATTTTGCTGCAGGGCGTAATTCTGAGCGCCTACGGCTACAACGCCACCGCCGAATCCGGCGCGGACGCCGCCACGTTCAAGCGCGTGGAGGACGCGTTCGTCAGAAACGGCATGGAGAACGTATCCACCCTGATCCCCGCCGCGATCATCACCGTGGCGCTGGTATTCCTGATCCTGTACCCGATGACCCGCAAAACCTACAACGCCCTCACCGCCCAGCTCAAAAACAAGCGCGAAGGGAAAGAGTACGGCACGGATGGATTGGAGAAGCTTCTTTGATGAGCGCAGTCACTTTATGTGAACAATTAACAATGAACAATTAACAACAGAGGCATTTCTTCAATAATAGTGTTCACCTTGACCGTTAATTGTTAATCGTTAATCGTTAATTGGCAAAAGCTAAAATAACAGTAATACTTTTTACATATTTATTTTCCCCTTTGAAAGGAGCTCAAACTATGAATAACCGTTCCAGCGGCGTGCTGATGCACGTATCCACCCTGCCCGGGGAGTATTCCTGCGGGGCGCTCGGCGATGAGGCGAGAAGGTGGGTAGACCGCATCCGCGCCATGGGCTTCACCTGGTGGCAGGTGCTTCCCTTCTGCCTACCCGACGAGGTGAACTCCCCCTACAAATCTTACAGCGCGTTCAGCCTGAACCCGTATTTTATAGACCTGCCTACACTCTTCAGGCAGGGCCTGATCACGCAGGATGAGCTTGACGCCGCAAGGCAGGCCTCCCCCTGGCTGTGCGAATTCGACCGGCTCGCAAAAGAACGCCTGCCGCTGCTGGCGAAGGCCGCCGAACGGGCTGGCGACACGCCCGAGATCCGCGCGTTTCTGCAGGCGCACCCCCACACCGAGCAGTTCTGCCGCTTTATGGCGCTGAAGGCCGCCAACGGCGGCGTGGAATGGCAGCTCTGGCAAACCGACGCCGCCGATGAAAACACCTACCGCACCTGGGCGTTCACCCAGTACGAGTGCTTCCGCCAGTGGCAGGAGCTGCGCGCCTACGCAAACGAAAAGGGCGTGAAGATCATCGGCGACATGCCGATCTACGTCTCTTCCGATTCCGCCGACGTATGGGCGAACAAGAGCCTTTTCAAGCTCAACAAAAGGGGCTACCCCGCCGAGGTGGCGGGCGTGCCGCCGGATTACTTCGCCGAGGACGGCCAGCTCTGGGGCAATCCCCTTTACGACTGGAATGCCATGAAGGATGCCGGTTATAAATGGTGGACCGACCGCATGCGTTTTACCGCCGAGCTGGTGGACGGCGTGCGCATCGACCATTTCCGCGCCTTTGAGAGCTACTACTGCATCAAGGCCACCGAAACCACCGCGAAGAACGGCAAATGGAAAAAGGGCCCCGGCATGGAACTTTTAAGCCTGCTCAAAAAAGCGGCGAAGGATACGCTGATCATCGCCGAGGATCTGGGCGACATCACCAAAGAGGTGCGCGCGCTGGTGGAAGAGAGCGGCTTCCCGGGCATGCGGGTGCTGCAGTTCGGCTTTTTATCGGACGCCTCCAACCCCCACCTGCCCCACAACTACCGCGAAAACTGCGTGGCCTACACCGGCACGCACGATAACGAAACATTGCTGGGCTACGTGTGGAGCCTCACCGCCTCCCAGAAGAAATGGCTTCTCGATTATTTCGGCTATGCCAACCTTGACGACTGGAACGGCTGCTACGATACGATCTTAAGGCAGATGCTGATGAGCCACGCCGGTCTCGTGATCTTCCCGATCCAGGACCTGCTGCTCTACGGCTCCGATACGCGGCTCAACAAGCCCGGCACCGCCGAGGGCAACTGGGCCATCCGCTTCACCGAAGGCCAGTTCGACACGATCAACGGCGGCAAGTTCGCAAGCTGGAACGGGCTGTACGGAAGAAGCTAAATTGCAGTTTATCGAGATGAATGAACAATGAACAATTAACAATTAACAATTGTTGAAGGGCTCTGCCCTTACCCGATTATACTCATCTGATAAGCAGGTTTTCTCTTTATTTGTAAAGCTTCTCTCTAAAATCAAAACGCGTTAGCGTTTTCCGAAATTGTTAATTGTTCATTGTTCATTGTTAATCGAACAGAGCGATAAACTGAAATTTAACTATTAAAAAAGCTCCCTCTCCGGGAGCTTTTTAAGTTGTATCGCTTTTATTCGCTTACTGCTTCGGCAGCGTTCTGCGCCGCCGTGTTGGGGATCACCGCCACGAGCTGGTAATACACCGCAGCGTTTTCACCCTCGGCCACCGAGAGTATCACGGTGCCGTTATCCAGCACGTTCATGTTGGCGATGTTGGCGAACACGTCGTCCTTATAGGCCACCATGGTGCCGGTGGCAAGGTCCATCACGCCGCAGCCCACCTTGTTGTTATCGGCAATGCCGCGCACCGCGCAGTAACGGCCGTTTTCGGAGATATCAAACAGGTCCGCGGTAAACGTGAGGCCGAAGGCGGTATAGGGCAGGTTGTAGCTGTCGCCGGTGAGCACGTTCATAACAAGGCCGGTCTTTTTGCTGAAGATATACTGCCCGCGCACAACGTAATCCGTTTCGAGCTTTCCGCTGAACATGTTCACCGGGCGCACTTCCTTGCTTGCCTGGTTATAGGCTGAGAGCGTGAAGAAATCGCCCTGCTCCGGCGTTGACGTATCTTTGCGGAAGAAATAGGTATCGCCCTCGTAGTTCCAGAAATAGAGGCCGTCCACGTCCATCACGTAGCGCACGTTATCAATGTTGGTGCCGCTGCCGCCGGAGGTGAAGATATCCACCTTCCCGCCCTCGGCATATTCCACGTAGTAGCGCGAAGAGAAGAACAGCACGTTGGAAGCATCGTTCTGGTTCAGGATATCGTCCGTGAACATCTTGTAATCGCTCTTCTCGCGGGCGTCCATACCCACGGCGCGCTGGTCGTTTGAGAGGAACACGCTTGTAGTGTGGTCTTCGTTCAGCACGAACGCTTCGCTGTACACCTTTTCATCGCTGTAAAAACGGCTGCTGTCGGTATCGATCAGCAACAGCTTTGCGCCGCGATTATGGTAATTGACGCCGCCGGTGGTGGTATATTTTTCAAACATATCCGTCACCTTGAAGAAGGCGTAATCGTAAAACAGCACGTCCTGCTGCATCAGGTTGGTGAACAGGCCGCAGCCGAAGGTGTGGCCGTCCTGCTCGATATAGTGGATCGTGGCGGTGAGCGGCTGGGCGCTGCAGGTGGCGGTCACTTCATATGAACCGGCTTCGGTCATCGGAACGGCTCCGCTTTCGCCGATCACCTGATAAAACACCACTTCGCCCTGCTTCGTCATCGTGAAGAAGATGTTCTCAAAATCCGTTTTCATCAGCGGCAGCTGTACCGACGTCTGCATCTGATAGAAATCCGTATATACGGTGGAAGTGGCATAGTTGCCTGATTTCGGGTCCACCTCGTTCGTGCGTTTGCGGATATCCAGAACGCCGGTCGCAAAGATCGCCGCCACGGCGATCAGCACCACCAGCAGGAGGGCAAGTATTACCTTTAACTTTTTCATTCTTCGTTCCTCCGTTACAGCATATAGTCTGTGGTTTCTATGATCTCATCGTTTCTGATGTAAACGCGCGGCACCCGCCGTGAGAGCGCGCACAGCACCTCGTAGTTTATAAGGCCGCTCTTTTCAGCCAGTTCTTCCACGCTCAGGAAGGCGCCGTGGTCGCTGCCGAACACCGTAATCTGCACGCCGGCTTCGGCGTCGGGGATGCCGGTCACGTCCAGCATCGTCTGGTCCATGCACACGTTGCCCAGCACCGGGGCCCTGCGCCCGTTCACCAGCATGTCGGAATGGTTCGATAGCAGCCGCGGGTAGCCGTCCGCGTAACCGATGGGCACCGTGGCGATCACGGTATCTTTTCCGGTGTGCCGCGTGCGCCCGTAGCTCACCGGCGTATCGCCGGGCACGGTTTTCACCATAGAGATCACGCTTTTCAGCTCCATCACCGGCAGCAGCCGGATCCTGCGCTCCACCGCATCCGACGGGTAGTGCCCGTACAGGATGATCCCCGCCCGCACCATATCCAGATCCATTTCCGGGTACTGCAGTATCGCGGCGGAGTTGGCGCAGTGGCGGATCTCAAAATACACACCGCGGGCGGCAAGGCGCTCGGTAGCGCTCAGAAACAGGTCGTACTGCAGCCGGGTGAAGAGCTCGCCGTCGGCGCAGTCCGCCGATGAGAAGTGAGTGAACACGCCCTCGGGCCGCAGCCCCGGCAGCGCGCACGCCCGCTCGATCTCATCCAGCACCGGATAATCGTCCACACTGTCGTGATATAAAAAGCCGATGCGCGACATGCCCGTGTCTATTTTTATATGCGCGTTCACTTTAACGTGGCTTAAAACCGCCTGCGCCGAAAGGGCCTCGGCGTATTCCGTTGAGAACACCGCCTGCGAGATATCGTTATATACCAGCTTTTCGGCTTCCTCGGGCGGCGTGTAGCCTAATATCAGTATGGGCTTGCGGATGCCCACCCGACGCAACTGCAGCGCCTCCGCCAAATTCGACACGGCGAACCAGTCCGCCCCCGCTTCGCTCATCTGGGCGGCGGTATAGGCGTAGCCGTGGCCGTAGCAGTCGGCCTTCACCACGGCGCAGAGCTTCGTGCCGGGTTTTACTACGCTTTTGATCTGCTGTATGTTGTTGTTCAGGGCGTCAAGGTTGATCTGCGCCCAGGTCCGTCTCAAAAAATCCTGCATAACGCGTACACGCTGTAGCCGTGCGCTGCCCTCCTCTTAAAGTATGCGGCGTTTTACCGCAGGGACATGCCTTTTTTCTTCAGAAACGTTTTTGCGGAATATTTCTTCCGCTTGCTCGCGAATATGTACTGATAAAGCACCGCCGGGGCCTTCGTGCAGGAGAGCTCCGAAAGCACCTTGGGATCCAGCGGGTCGGAGGAGCGCACGGTGATCTGCACCCCTTCAGCCTCGGCACGGGCGGCGGCAAAGAACCCCTCGTCCGGCAGGATGTGCAGGTTCTCCATCTCAGAGATCGCCTCGGGCACGTACTCCCGTGCGCTCTCACGCAGGTACACCGCAAAGAACGGCAGCCGCCCCAGATACAGGGAGCTCAAAAACCTGCCGAGGTTATCGTAATCGGTAAAATCGATCAGCAGGCTCACCATCGGCAGCGCCGCGGCGTCTGCGCGTTTGGTATACAGGTTTGGGAAATGCAGATCGTGGAACGCCGTGGCCAGCTTATCGTGGCGGCTCTGGGTAAACTGCTTGTCGATCTCGTCGTACTTGCTGCAGAGCAGCGCGATCGCCTCGTCCGAAAGGAACCAGAAATAGCGGTAGAAACGGTCGGTAAGCACCGTGAAATACACGAACAGTATCTCCTGATAGGTGTATTCGTCGCCGGTGAACCCCCCGGTCTCTTCTTCGATATAGGTCTTCACGATCTCCGCGATCTTGTCGTAGATCGCGCAGCAGTTCTTCAGGTTCTCCAGATTAGGCTCCGCGCCTTCGGCAAAACCGTTGGCATACACGCCGGAATGGCAGTCGTAGATCGCCCCGGCAACGCCGCTGAGCTTCGCGTCGCACTGAAAAATGCATTCCGCCAGAAACGCTGTGTTGTAAAACGCGGGCTGTGCGGGGAACCGCAGAGAATACAGGTCGAAGAATTTCTTTTTATATACGCGCCCCTCCACATCCAGCGTGTGCAGCAGCGCCTCGTCCACCTTGCCGATGTGGGGCACGGTGGCAAGCATATCCGCCCAATCCAGATAATAGGGCTCGTTCTCGCCGGAGATATAGAGCCGCGGGCACAGGATATCCGCCTTGGTCTCTTCGTAATTCTTCATGAACGCGTCAATGGAATCCGGCGCCAGATAATCGCCCTCCTGCATAAAGAGCAGCAGCTCGTTATCGGTTTTTTCAACGCCCAGATTGCGCGCCTCGGGAATCAGCGTCTTTTCGGGCGCCTGCACCCAGGCAAAGCCCACGTATTCGTTGCAGTAGGCTTTGATCTCGCCGAGGTTGCCGTCATGCTCGCCGCACTGTACGATGAGCACGTCAAACTCTTCGTCGGTTTGTTCGCAGAGGCTTTCAAGCGTGTACTTCAGCCTCTCGGTATCGTTATATGCCGTTACGATCACGGTGATCCTTGCCATGGCAGTACCCCCTGATGATAATTAGGAATGAGGAATGAGGAATTAGAAATTCAGAGCGGAGATATGAGAGCGGAGAGCGGAGATAATTCGGAATGCGGAATTCGGAATTGAATTGATCAATTGTTAATTGTTCATTGTT
>JAEEGL012149706.1_pt1 | contig 12954 bp, 13 predicted proteins | sample 9134231 | NCBI WGS metagenome assembly JAEEGL01 (sample SAMN16246548, study PRJNA631951) | gut metagenome | biome: gut microbiome; feature: rumen; material: fiber-attached | host: Bos | place: Iran: Karaj | collected 2018-10 | reverse complement strand
TCTAGTTCCATAATCTAAACCACTTTTATTAAATACACCATTATCAGTATAAAAATAATATTTAATATTCTTAACAGTTACTTCTTTTAAACTAATATTACTTTTAACTTGATTATCATTCTCAAAATATTGACTCATTATCTTTTACCCTTCTTACTCTTATTATTCTTGGTTAAATATTTAACTGTACTAGGTGCAAAATGTTGCGGATAATTAGCTTGTAGTTCTAAATAAGCATCAATAATAGCTCTAGTTCCTTCTCTTTCAGTTTTTTTTAGTACTTTTTCTTTCTCAGTTAATTCTTTTCCAAGTTCTTCTAAACTTCTACTCATAGTAAACCTCTTTTTTATTGCATTTATTATAACACTTATTAATATAAAGTCAAAAATGATGTGTTATAATTCAATTAAGGTGATAATATGAAGTTTGATAAAATAATAAAAGATGGTCTAATAGAATATGGAATAATAAATGGTAATAATACTATAGTATTAATAAAATCAGGAGCTAATGTTACATTAGCAGCCAAATATTTAGGACATATAAAAATCGAGGAGATACTAAATACATATTCTCATATGTTTAGCACTGCACTCGATTCTGTTGTTTCCGTCATAGATAGCTTAGAGGATAACTAAGCTTTTTTTAATATATATCTCGCTCATATTCCGCGTGTAATTTTAAACTTTTTGAATATTCATATAAGCATTTTGCAAAAACATCATAAGAGTTTTTTTCTAATTCATGAGCTTTATTTTTATATTCTTCAGCTAAATCATCATATACCGATCCCGTACCATCACAATTAATAACGCCAATAGAATTAAACGCTTCAATTGTATAACCATCTCTTACTTTTTCATTATCTTCTTGATTGATAAATGAAGCAATAGTTTTGTTTATCCATAATCCATCGAAATCAGCTGGAGAATGAAACAGCATCTTACCAATCAAGTATTTTGTAATATCAAATCTATCTTCTTTATTGGCTATAGCTAGTGCTCTATTTGTCCAATCATCAAATTGCTTCTTATTAACTTTATCACCAATTTTTCCGGGAATAACTTTACACTTTTCAAGTACATAATAAGCGTTTTGAGCAATTGATTCATTAACAATTTCAGTCTTCTTTCCATCATCATTATGTTTTTTATAGGCTAAACATATTAAATCCATAAATACTGTTGGATCACTTTGAATTTTGTTACAAATAGTAACAGGCTCACAATCTTCATCTAGTAATCTCATATAAGACCATTCCAACTTAAATAATTTCTCTTCGTCATATTTATTTTTTTGTAAATAAGATATAATCGTTTTAATAGAGTATTGAATAGATCCAATATTATCTTGCTTAGACAAATAATTTTCTAAACAATCAAATGCCAAATCCATATCTATCAAAAGTTTTTCATGTATACCACAATAAAGAATGTCAATTGCATCACTAAATAAATTATATTTAAATTTCATTTTTGCAGCGTAATTTAGTTCATCAGAATTCTTCACATATCTCACAAAATTTCTTTTCCAATAAGATCCAGAATACTTAAGATTATTTTCGACTTTTTCCCATGTTTCACTATTGTTTGGCATTTGAAGAAAAAAATTAGTTTTCTGAACAGTATTCATATCTTTTATTTCATTTTCTATAACATAATTTTTATTATTAACGAGATTATATTTAACAACTCCACAAGCTAAAGACGTTACATTTTTATTAGGATTATCTAATTGAGATATTAATAATTTATAATCTTTCTCATTAAGACAATTAGATTCTGATAATGCCATACCAAGTGAAAACGAATTTTTAAGCTTTTTGGAAAATTCAATTAAATCTTCAATATTATTTTTTAGATATAACTCTGCAGCAAGTTTTATGCGTTTGGATTTCAAATTGTTCTTATCATCATAAAACTCATCTTCTAATTCCCATTCATTTTCATCAAAATATCTTAAATATTCATAATCTTTAATAAATAATTCAGTTTCTAATGTTTCAATAAGTTTTAATTTTCTAATGTCCTCTTCTGACTCTTTATAACCGTATTTTTTAAATCTAATTAAATAATTCTTTATACTATTCCATATCTTGTATTTCTTATAATAATCTTTCAATTTCAATGCACTGCTTTTTATTTCGTCAACTACATAATCAAGTAATAATCCACCAAGATGTGAAAAATCCTCAACAACATTAATTAAGAATTCTATATTATTACTTTCTTTTTCAAAACAAAATTCAAAAATATTGTGTTCCTCTTCATATACATCTTTATATGTTGGTTTTTCAAACTCATATTCATAACAATATTTAAATTTTAAGATTTCATAAGAATATGACATGCGACCAGGGAGAAGTTTCTCAAGTAACTTTAATGTCATTTTTTTAGAATACTTATACATATTTTTTACTGCTATAATTCTTTTCTCTTTAGGTGCCATTGTTTGAGGCATCCATGGCAACATTATTGTAGCCAAATTATCGATTATACTGCTATCATATTCAGATAATTTGATAAGAATAATACTACTTCTAATAAAATAATCATCTAACTGAGCAGTTAAGTTCAACCCATAAATCAATTCTTTTAAATAATTAGTTCTGATAAAATTATCTTCTGACTCATCTTTTAATTGATTAATAATTACATCTTTTTTAAGAAGTTCATCATTAAAAGCTAAATAACTATCTGGATCAAGTTCTGCAAAATATGTCAATAAATCTGCAGAGGACATAATTGATTTCCAATCGTTAACATTAACTACATTTTTTAATAGAGTAAATTCAATATTATGAAATGCTTTCTTACAGTTTATTAATTCATTGCTATTAGCTTTTAATATTAATAAAGTATCCATTAAAGAATATCTTAAACTATCAGAATACTTATTATATTTCCCGTACCATTGAGCAAACTGTCTTTTATCATTTGAAAGATCATATTTAGGTTTTTTCTCTGATTCTACTTCCAGAACTATTTTTTCAAAATCTTTAATATCATCATCATGGAAATAATTACAATTATCTTTTATGATTGAGAATTTACTGCCAAGAGTCCATGTATTTTTTTTATATTCTATAATATTCGGATTATTTTTTAATAATGCATTTAAATATTCAATAATGGAATCATAATTCATCTTAAAATATTTAGAAACAATTCTTTTATCATTTTCATTTGAATCATCCCATGAACCTATTAATGATAGTTTTTTCATTATCGATTGTTCCTTTACACCGCCAAAACCAGCAGATTTAAAATTGTCAACCGATTGATGTTTTTTATTTAATGATTCATATATTTTTCTTCTTTCTTCTTCAAGTAATTGTTTAGTAGTACTTCCTCTTCTTATAAATGATGTTGTAGCATATACAAATTTAGTTTTTGTAAATTCTGGATTAGATGGAGGCATTATAGGATAATCTGTATTAATTGAGTAAACTAAATCATTATTTATCTTACCTGGCATATATAGATAAGCATATTCTTCTCCATTTGTATACTTAATAACACCTGAAATAACTGTAGGTCTAGGAGAAATCTTATCCATTAATCCCTGTATTTCATCATCTTTATACCATATATCCCAATTTAATTTATTAAGCTTATAATGTTTATCCTCTTCGTCAACGCCAATTACAATAAATTTATCTTGCCCTAAACCATCAATTGAATTTAAAAAGCCACATACGTCTTTAATCAATTCTGCCTTTTTGTCTTTAGGATATCCTCTTTTATAATCTAAACATGGTCCTTCCGAAGGAAGATTATCTAAAATATTTAACACTACATTTTTTACATTTTCATCTATCATAATCTAACCTCCTCGCTTCACATATATTATGTCATGCATTTTTCTCTCTTCTTAACAAAGAAAAAAATTTTTTTAAATTATTGTTCTAAGACACATGGAATTATTTTGCATATTTTTTGCAATAATCTTCTTATTTCATGTTGTATTCTTTGTATATTATGTAATATATTTCACTTTTTAAGCAATATAGGTATCTAAAAAGGTATCTAAAATTACCTATATACCTGTTATAGCTTTTCCTATTTCGTGAAGTAATCCGCTATCATATATTTTATTAAATCCCAATAAATCTATTCTTGATAAGAAACCATATGTATCATTCAATTCGTTCTCATATACATATTTCATTATTTGTTTTATTAACCCATCATATAGTTCATTTAAATTTTTAAACAATTGAATTAATTCCTTTGATTCAATGCGATATCCTTTATCTTTCACTTTAAATCCATATTCAAACCAACTATCGTTCCCCTTAAAACATGATTGCGAGCTGACGTTATGGAGTATGTGTTCATACTTATTCCTAATTGTTTTAATCTTTTCTAAACATTTAGCATTTTTTTCTAATACAGTCTGATATTCTTTTTTCAAATCAGGTAATTCTCTTTTATATTGTAATAGTCCATCTTTTTTTATAAGATATACTTCTTTTTTTTCATCACTATATGAATATGGTATTAATCTTGGTACATCCTGAATAAGGTTTAATATATCTTTAGAACCATCAGTGATTGCATCTATGGCATCAATTCCAAATATTTTTGTTAATCTTTGATTGTTTTCATATAGAACTACTATATATTTATATATTGAATTAATTATTTCCGGATTCATTTACATCCTCCTTATATTTCCATAGGCATCCACCTGCTGTTTTTCTTTTTCCTGATAATACATCTTTTATATGGCTAATCTTATTCTCTCTTTCTGCTTCTGCGATCGAATTATATTCTTTTATTTTTTTCATATTTAAATCATATTGTATAATTTTTTTTGAATTATGATAAGTTTGTTTAGATAATTCTTTTTTTACTTTTTTCTCGTCTTTATATTTCCAAATAAATCCACCTGCTGATTTTCTCCCTCCTGATAAGTTCTCTTTTATATGTCGAATTCCAGTCTCTCTTTCTGCAGATGCTATTGAATGATATCTTTTTAATAAATTCATATTCAAATCATATTGTTCAATTTCTATTGAATTTGGGTGACATCTTGGACAATTGCTACCATTATATCTATGATTGACTTTAGTTGCCCATGAATATCCACAATTTGAACATATCCACCATACTTTTTTATTTGATCCAAATGAGACTTGAGTTGGTAATAATGGATAATTTTTTTCATAATCCCATTCTTCAATTAAGTGTGGAACCTTTTGTGAAAGGGAGTTTGTTCTTTCTTGATAATTCATTAATTCATATATTTTATTTTTTTCATTTTCTAAATCTATATCTAATTTTTTACCTAAGAAATCATTTATTAAATACTTTATTTTTGATTCTAATTCTACTAATGTTCTATTTTTTAACTTTATACAAATAGATGTCTTCAATTTTTTACATTTTGGTTCCCTAATTCTAAATAGTTTTATTCCTTTTTTCTTGCATATTATATCTTTTTCTATATCTCTTTCATCATCAACATGCCAATGATCACCATCATATTCTATACCAATTTTTTTACTTGGTATATATATATCTATTTCTTTATTATCTATAGAATCGTCTCTGTAATTTTCCAATGCGTCTATATACACTTTACTTATATAATAAAAAATTGCCTTTTCTGGAAAGGATGTTTTAAATTCTCTAGAGCATATTGGACAATTTACTCCTGAACCTCTACTATTAATACTTGCTTCCCACTCATGTCCTTTCTCACACTTCCACCATGTTTTTTTATTTGTATGCTCCATAACAGTTTCAGGTCCACATTTGTTTTTTTCATAGTTCCATTCTTTTGCCAATCTTGGATTAGTCGTTGCAAGATCATTAAAACCTACTTTAATTTTTTGACCTGCACAAAATGGGCAACCACAACCGTTTGTTCTTACTGCTGGACTTTGCCTCCATTCGTTTCCACATTTGGAACATTTCCACCATACTTTTTCTTTGGAGTATGGTGACATCATATCCGGTTTTTCTTTATTTTTAGTATAATCCCATTCTTTTACAAGAAGTGGTTGCTTTGTTGCTAAATCATTATACCCTGTTACTACTTTTCTTCCAGTACATTTTGCACAACGATGACCATTTTTCCTTTTTACTATTGTTGTTTCCCATTCGTTTCCACATTTTGAACACTTCCACCATACTCTCTTTCCTGATCCTGCTACAACACTATCTGGTGTAAGAGGATAATTCTTTTCGTAATCCCAATCATCTGCTAATTCAGGGTTGGTAGTTGCTAAATCATTATATCCTTTTAATACTTTTAAATTACTACATACAAGGCATTTTCTTCCCTCTGCTTTTCGTCTAATTGTTTGTTGCCATTCATATCCACATTTAGAGCATTTCCACCATACTTTTTTATTACTATTAATTTCTAGATTCTCTATATCAATATTCTTATTTAGTTCATAGCTCCATTCTTCCATCAATTCCTTATTGTCTTTTAATAATAAATTTTTAGCCATATTCCTCCACCACCTCTTTTGAATTTATTATAGCATATTTTTTTCAAATTTGTTATAATTAATATATATGATCAGGGAGGTAACTAACATGCTTAAAGGAAAACCATTCGTGAAATGGGCTGGTGGAAAAAGACAAATACTAGATAAATTAAAAAAATACATACCAGAAGATTTTAATACATATTATGAACCTTTTGTAGGTGGTGGAGCATTACTATTTGAACTATCCCCAAAAAAGGCTATAATAAATGATTATAATAAAGAATTAATAAATGTATATGAATGCATAAAAGATGCTGATAAATTTGATAAAATGTGTAGAGAATTAAATCACCATGAAGCCGAACATTCAGAAGCACATTATTATGAAGTAAGAGATTTAGATAGAGATAAAAGTAAATTTAATAAAATTGTTGATTATAAAAGAGCAGCTAGAACTATATATCTTAATAAAGCATGTTTTAATGGACTATATAGAGTAAATAGTAAAAATGAATTTAATGTTCCTTTTGGAAAAAAATTAAAGGTAAATACCTACGAAGGACAAAATCTAGGAATAATATGTGGATATTTAAATTATAATGATATAACTCTATTATCTACAGACTTTGAAGAAGCTGTTAAAGATGCTAAAAAAGGAGATTTTATTTACTTTGATCCACCATATGATTCAGATACTTCTACATTTAATAGTTATACAGAAGATGGATTTGGCAAAAAAGAACAAGAAAGACTAGCTAAAGTATTCAAAGAACTAGATAAAAAAGGTTGTTATGTAATGTTATCAAATCATAATACAAAATTAATCAATGAATTATACAAAGATTATAATATTCATGTAATAAAAGCTCAAAGAAATATAAATGCTAACGGAAGAAAAAGAGGAAAAGTAGAAGAAGTAATTATAACAAATTACGAAGATTAAGGGGATTATTAAAATACAATTGAGAATATAATATATGGAGGTGCACTACATGAGTAACAAATACTACTACGAAGATAAAGACTTTAAACTACTACATGGAGATGCACTTTTATTATTAAAAAATATAAAACCTAAAAGTATTGATATGATATTTGCGGATCCTCCATATTTTCTATCTGGAGATGGAATAACATGTAGTGCAGGCAAAATGGTATCAGTAAAAAAAGGAAATTGGGATGAAAAAATATGCTTAAAAGAAAAACATAAATTTAACAAAAAATGGATTAAAGCATGCAAAAGAGTCTTAAAAGACAACGGAACTATATGGATAAGTGGAACAATGCATAATATTTATTCAATTGGTATGGCTCTAGAAGAGGAAGGATTTAAAATTATTAATAACATTACTTGGAAGAAATTAAATCCACCTCCAAATATAAGTTGTAGAGCATTTGTTCATTCAACAGAAACAATACTATGGGCCAAAAAAGATGGTAAAAATAATAAACATAGATTTAATTATGATATTATGAAAGAGTTAAACTGTGGAAAACAGATGAAAGATGTATGGGAAACATCATTAACCAAACCTAGAGAAAAGAAATGTGGTAAACATCCAACGCAAAAGCCAATAGCATTACTTGAAAAAATAATACTAGCTTCTACAGATGAAGGTGATTTAATTCTTGATCCATTTAATGGAAGTGGAACAACAGGAATAGTTGCAAGCAAACTAGGCAGAAAATATATAGGAATCGAAAAAGAAAAAGAATATTTAGATTTAACAATAAAAAGAAAAAAAGAAGAATAACTAATCTTCTTTTTTTAATCCTAATGCTTCTAGTGGAATCTCACCAAAATAGTAATCACATCCTACAAATTTAATATACTCTAATACATCTCTATAAATATCCTGTTTAAACCATTCATTAAATACATAAATATATTTTACTTTTATATCAAGTGGATTAAACAACTTCTCATATTCCTTCTTTTTAAAATCACAATTTGGAAGCTTTTCATCTACAGATCCTGAAGTTTCCTGATATTTCTTTTCTATTATATACATAGTCTTTTGTCTTTTATTAAAAAATGCTTCATCAGGCTTCCATTTTTTACTATTAAAATCTTTATAATTAATATTTTCCTTATCTAAAAAGTTTTTATACAAATTATTTTGGGGAATAGATAACCCAATTTGAACACCATTTTTATCAAATACCTCTGATTCTTCAACTTTATATCCAGCGGATATTAAAGCTTCATCAAGAGAAGTATCTCTTTCAAATTTTAATCCATTACTATTTGTTTGGCTTCCTCCACCAAATATATTATGTTTTCTAGGCATATGCAACAACTCCTTATCTATATTTTATCAATAAGAAGGATATAATTTCAATAATAATTCCCTCTTTACTATATTATTATCCATCTAAATGTAAAATTCCACTAAAATATCTATCAAATAAATATATTATATTTGGTATAATAATTTTAGAGGTAATAATATGGAAGTAATTAATAAATGGCTATTTACTAATCCTTTATTTTATATAATTATAATATCTTCATTATTTATTATAATCATATATAAATTATTCTATCCAAGGATAGTTGGATGGTTTGGAGAAAAGTATACTAAAGATGAATTAAAGAAATTACCTAAAGAGTATAAGGTATTAAATGATGTATTAATAGAAGTAAATGGAACAACACATCAAATAGATCATGTAGTTGTTAGTAAATATGGGATATTTTGTATAGAAACTAAGCAATATAATGGTTTTATAACTGGTTCTAAATGGGATAAAAACTGGATTAGACATTTAGGTAAAAATAAATATAAATGTATTAATCCAATTAGACAAAACTATGGACATGTTAAAAGTATAAGTGAATTACTGAATATTGATATATCTAATATATATAATATAGTTTGTCTTACTGGTAATACTAAATATAGAATAAATGATGATGGAGAAACAATAAGATATAATAATCTTGTAAACAAAATATTGAAATATAAAAAGTCTCTAATTAATAATACAAATATTATTGTAGATGTCATAAAAAATAATAATTTAAATCAAAAAAATAATTAATTATAAAATAGGAGAAAAGATGAACGAAATACAAATGATAAGAGATGTATCTGTGAATGATTATATAGATGAGATAAATGATGCAATTAACACTCACAATTATTTGTCAGCATTAACATTAACATTGTTAATTCCAGATATATGTTCAAAAAGTATTAAAAATTGTGGATATGTTAGATGGTTTAATAAATATGTTTATAGAAACTATTTTGATTTTCCAAAAAATAAAGATATTAATTATAAAAAAAGTAAAACATATAAAATTAAATTTAATGGTTCAACCTGTTATGCATTAAGAAACGCAATTATTCATTCAGGGAATCCAAATATTAGTTTTAAAAAGAAAAATGATAGAATAAAGGCAAATGTTGATAATATAGAATTATGTGTTAATGGTAAAAGTGATAAAGATAATCAATATGGTGAGGCAATAACATTTTTTTATTTTAACGATAATATAAAAACTGTTACAATTCGAATAAATATAGTATTATTTGCTGAAAAAATGATAAATGGATATAAAGACTTTTTAAAGGATAATAATATAGATAATATATACTTATTTCAAATGATAGACTGGGATAAAAAATAAAACAGGTAAACCCTGTTTTTATTTTTCAACAAATATATATGTTGAAGAACCATTTATTAATATGCTTTCGTCTTCTTTCACTTCAATCTCTACTGATTTTTTTGCTTGACCATTATAATCATTTGTTCCTGCAGTTAAACTATATTGATTACTTACATAATTTAATTCTTCAGGATATGCATCAGATCCTGTTCTTACTACATTATCCTTTACAATAAAGAATGGTGCAAATCCATTGTCTGTAGTAGTAACAGTGTATTTTCCAGTTGGAATTTTATAAAGATATTTTGTAGCTGGTGCATCTGTATTAGCATTTAATACAACCTTTCTACCATAATCTCCTAATTCTTCACCTGTAATAATATATTTTAGTTTGTTTGAATCATCTTCTTTTTCTACAGTATTATTACCACTATTAGGATCAACTGTAGGTTCTTCTGTATCTCCAAAGATAACTCCTAAAACTCCTAGTAGTACTATACCTACAATAAGCCAAAACCACCATTTTTTAATTAACTTCTTCATATTATCCTCCTTATTACTTTTATTATATAGCAAAAATCCAATTATGGATTAGCAAAAATATAATTTTTGAATACTTTTTCTCTCAAAAACCATTTTTCTGTATTTCCTATTACCAAAATCTCATTTTTCCACAGTATTTTCTCCTAAAAATCGATTTTTGTTAAGCAATTATTATTTTTTATACAAAAAAGAAGTATTATCTACTTCTCTTACTCTGCCCACCACCATGTTTCTATCTCTAGTTGTATTTTCCTCACTATTTTCTTAATTCTATTTAATAATTTTTTAAACATATTTATCACCTAATTAAATTATATCATATTTCAAAAAAATAATTTTTGCTTAATCAAAAATGTTATTTTGAATTAAATATTACTACAAAAAATGAATTATTTCATACAAAAAAACAGGAGTACAGGTAAATTCCTGCAGTCCTGCTCAATATTCTTGGTGTACGAAAAGACAGTACAGCAAGTATTTATAATTAAAGCTGTGGGAAATCAGTATGATTGCCCATCAAAAGGTGCTCTAATTATATAATTAATAGTTGGAGCCTCCAACCACTATCATAGCAACTGGATTAACGCTCCAACTACCGCATTTCTTACTATCCAGTTATATTTAATTAACTATATTTCTAATTTGAGTCTCCTATAGTAAATCGTAATAAATCTAACATATAAGTATTTTATAATTGTATCTTGTAACAAGCACATAACATGTAATTTGCAAGAGTATTAAAAAATCTATATTGGATAGTAAAAAACACTTGGGCTAAAAACTTTATATTTTATTTAATCTACAAAATAACTTAGTAGAACCCCAGTTATTAAATCTCAAATTCAACAGAATTCAACTTAGATATTTCAAAGTCTGTTTTCTGTATTTCATTATCGATTTCTTCTAGTCTTTCTCTTAGTTGTTTAGAGTCGAAGTTTACTTTCTTACACTCAAAGTAAGAATTATTAACTTCAGTTACTCTCTTTTTCGAATCCTTTAACATTAATAGTTGCTCATAAGTTGATTTAAGTTTTCTTAAATTAGTATTGTCTACTATTGCTTGTTGTATACTTCTTCCATCGCTTAGTTTAAACTCGTTGTTTTTGTCATATAGAATTCCCTTTAATTTAGATAATTCAGTAGCACTTCTTTCTATTTCTTTTAGATCTAGATCAAATTCATCTTTATTATCTTCAATTACGTTAACTCTACCATCTAGTTCCTCAACTGACGTATTGATAGCATACCCTTTAATAGAATAACATCTACTATTTAAGTATCTTTCATATTCTGATATTAAACTCATTAATGCTGAAATATTAGTTTTCATTATAATCACTCCTTTTGATGTAATTAATATTACTACACTAAAAGACATAAGTGGTCGCGAAAAAAGCGACAAAAAAAATACTGTTATAAAACAGTACCTGTGTAAGTATAGAGATAATCATTTATGATATTTAAATCATAAACTTTCTTATCCAAACAAAACGCAATAACTAAGTCAAATCTTGTGTTGCTTAATGAATAACCAGCACTATTTAACAATTTGTTAAAGTCGTCTCTGTTTAAACATAAAGCAAGACCTAATTTGATAACTACATTCCTTCTAGGAATATAATTATTACTACATCTTATCTTAGAAAATAACTTTCTATCTATATCTACCTTTTTGTAAATTTCTGAATCCTTAAATCCATTCTTGTCTATGTAATAGAATAGAGTTTCATTAAAGTTCATTAATTTACTGTGACTTAAAAAGTCTTTACAAACTTCTTTCATATGAACCTCCTATAAGTTTTAATTCTTAATACACAGATAATTCGTGTAATTTCTACCTAATCATAAGGTTCAATTTCTTATAATCAATCTAGGACTTCATATAAAATTTTAAATCACAGAGTTGATCTCTCAACTCGATATAGAATATATCATATTATTTTATTTTATGCAAGTTTTAACCAAAAAAATATTTTTTGTTTAAGTAAAAATCTATTTTTTGAGCAGTATTTCTCCCAAAAGCAGATTTTTGTATAGATATTTTCTTCATTATGTGATATATTATTACCAAACAAATTCGTATCACTGTTCGCCTTGGGCGTACTGGTTAGCGGATCAACAGATTCATTAACTCCAGTGACAGAATTTGTATTTAAAGAAGGTGCACCCTTTCTCGGAGTAACTCCGATTGGTGTGCCCTCTTTTTTTGCATAAAAAAAGAGATCTATTACTAGATCTTTTTTCTTTTAATTAGAATAATTAAGCTATTTCTACAGTAGCTCCAGCTTCTTCTAATTTAGCTTTAATATCGTTTGCTTCGTCTTTAGAAATATTTTCTTTAATA
>JAEEGL011945729.1_pt1 | contig 12954 bp, 11 predicted proteins | sample 9134231 | NCBI WGS metagenome assembly JAEEGL01 (sample SAMN16246548, study PRJNA631951) | gut metagenome | biome: gut microbiome; feature: rumen; material: fiber-attached | host: Bos | place: Iran: Karaj | collected 2018-10 | reverse complement strand
TGTTATTAGGAAAATCTACTTGTTGATTTAATCCTTTTTTCTATTTATAGTTGAAATTAAGCAATTCCACAAATGAGAGTTGTGAGTTTTAACACAAAGAAAGGATAATAATTATGAAAAAAGTAAGTCTATTAACTTTGGCAACGGCTACTCTTATTTCTTCAATGGCATCTGCTCAGATGTATCAAGGAAATAATAGTGCAAACATGGTTACTCCATCTTTAATGAATATGGAAAATCCTATGTATAAACCTATGGAAGGAAAGTTTTATTCTAAAACTAATTTTAACTATACTCCTGTTAGTGATGTTGATGATTCTTATGCATTAACAGAAGAGTTTGGTTACGGTATAAGCCAAGATTGGGCTATATCTGCTGCTATTGGTTATGGTTGGATGGATAATGACGCTAATTTCTTTGATAAAAAAAGCCAATTTTCTAATCTAACAATTGCAGGATTGTATAGACCAGTTGTAGGTCAAGACTTAATTTGGGATATTACTGCTGGTGTAAGTATTGATACTGCTGATGATATGGTTAACCAATATTCAATTAATCTTCCTATAGATGATTATGGTAAAAAAGATACAGGTGTTTTTGTTGGAACAAAATTGGGCTTGAATCTTAGTCGTGATTTTGTGATGGCATTTAATGTTGGTTATATGTATGACACAGATGATGAAAAAAATTATGCTGATAAAGAACTTGGCGATACATCATATTGGAATATGGGAGTAGAAGGTCAAGTTGTATTTTCTGATGATTGGTCAATGAATATTGCTTATAAATATAAGAAATTTATTGACAATGACGGATTTAATAAAGCAGAAAGCTCTGACATAATTGTTTCAGGAAACTGGCAAGCAACAGATATGTCGTTGTTTACACTTTATGTTGATTATGATGCATCCGGCAAAGAAAACAGAATCGATGCTCATGGTATAGGTTTTGCTGGAGCTGATGGCGATGACAACAGATGGTCATATGGTATGAGGATGGGATTACAATTCTAACTCTTTGAACATCGTTAATTTAATAAGTTGAGTGAATAAAAAAAAGGAGGTTTAAAAGCCTCCTTTTTATTTTATAGATTAGAGCAAGCCTGTTCTGTTTCCTTTATCAAATTTTCAAGTCGTGGATTTGCAATCATAAGTTCACGAACTTTTTTTACTGCGTAAATAACAGTTGCATGGTCACGACCACCAAAAATTTTTCCGATTTCAGGAAGAGATTTAGATGTTAAATTTTTTGCTATATACATTGCAACTTGTCTTGGGATGACAATATCCTTTTGTCTTTTTTCACTGTCGATATCAGAAATGCTTACATTCCATTTTTCAGCAACAACCTTTTTTATATCCTGTATATCCAAAGGTTTTGTATTAACAGCTAAAATATCAGCAAGAATCTTTCTTATATTTGAAAGAGTAGGTGCTTCGTTCATTAAAATTGTGTGTGCGGAAATTCTGTTTAATGCACCTTCAAGTTCGCGAATAGATGTTGAAATTTTTGATGCAATAAAATCAGAAATACCAGCCTGTAATGTTAGATTTAAAGTCTTACATTTTGCATCAACAATTTTCTTTCTTAAATCAAAATTTGCAGGGGTTATATCAATGACAAGCCCAGATGCAATTCTTGATTTTATAGAATCGTTTAAGCCTTCTATTAAAAATGGAGAATTATTTGATGCAATAATTACCTGTTTGTTATTTGTAATATAATCATCAATTATATGGAAAAGTTCCTTTGCAGTTGATTCCTTTCCAGCAATGAATTGAATATCATCAATTATTAATATATCAGCAGATTTAAAACTTTGTTTAAAACGGTATGTATCATTTTCCTTTAACGCCTTCACAAATGAATACATAAATTTATCAGCCGATATGTAAATTAATTTTGTAGAAGGTTTTGTTAAAGATAATTCGTTTGCAAGAGCATTCAATAAATGTGTTTTTCCGAATCCTGATGGAGAGTGAATAACCAAAGGATTAAAAGAAACATGTTCCTGATTTGCAATGCGCTTTACACTTTCATATGCAAGTGCATTAGAATCACCCCTTACAAACGAATCAAATGTAAATTTTGAAGAAGTCTTTGTTCCAATATCTTGAAGCAAAGGTTTTGTTTCTATGTTTAAAAGTTCATTTTTTGATGAAGAAATATCTTCTGATATAGCCTTTGGTTCAAATTTTGTTGCACCAGTTGCTATCTTTATTTCTTTTATATCAGGATAATATTCATTTATTGCAGAGAGAAGGTGAGAGAAGTAATTCCTTTTTACCCAATCGGCAATAAAACGGGTTGGCGCAAAAAGATATAATGTGTCAAGATCAATCTTGTCAAAACTAAGCGGGGCAATCCAACTGCTGTAAGCAGATGAAGAAATGCTTTTTTGAACAGTCTCCTGTATCTTTTCCCAACACTTCATTTTAAGAAAACCTTCTCTCCTTTTTATTAGTGTATATATAAAATCCTTTTCTCAAATTTGTATCATTTCTGATACATGTTTATATTAGCAAAGTAAAAAATAAAAAATCCATAGCTAAATTTTTTTTTTATTCTTGACACGATTCAAGGTTGACATACAACTTTGATTTTTGAAAGAATCCTTTCTTAGGAATATAAAAACATATTAAAATCAAATAGTTATATGGTTTTTATTTTTATTTAGTATAAATTCTTTTTTTGAAAACCTTAGCTTTTTAGGGAAAGAATCGGTAATTTGGTTCTTGCTTTGATAAGAGAATCATACTATAATATTTTATAGTTAAAATTTGCGAGGTTAAAAAATGAAAAATAAAATCATATATTTAGAAGGAGATCTTCCTAAAGATGTAAAGTTTTCAAAATCTGTTGCTGTTGATACAGAAGCGACTGGACTTTCTATGTTAAGGGACAGACTTTGTGTTGTTCAGCTTACTGATGGAAAGGGAATTATTTATGTGGTTAAGGTGAATCCACCGTATAATTGCCCTAATTTAAAAATATTACTTAAGAATCCAAAAATTGAAAAAATTTTCCATTTTGCAAGGTTCGATGTTGCAATGATTAAAAAATGCTTGGGTGTTGATGTGACCCCTATTTTTTGCACAAAGATTGCATCAAAACTTTCAAGAACTTCTACGGATAAACATAATTTGAAGTCTTTGGTGAAAGAAATGTTTGATATTGACCTTAGTAAAGACGAACAAACAAGTGATTGGGCGGTTCCTCATTTATCGAAGAATCAGATAAAATATGCTGCTGGGGATGTGGAATATCTTCACAGAATAAAGGATATTTTGGTTGAAAAGTTAAAAAGAGAAAATAGGCTTAAGATTGCAGAGGCTTGTTTTAAGTTTTTGCCAGTTAGATGTGAGCTTGATTTACAAGGTTTTGGTGAGGACGATATTTTTCATCACTAAGATATAAAATTAAAAAAAATAAAGGCCCTAATTAAAGGGCCTTTTTATCATATAGATTGTTTATTTATATAATTTTTCAAGCATACATTGAATTTGTGCTGATACAATCTTTTTTCCAATAGTACCGTCTGTTGCAAGTTCATCAATAGAAGAAGTTTTTACAAATTTCTTTGCAAGGTATTTAAGATCGTCTTTTGATAAAGAATCTATAACTTTTTCCGTCATGCATTTGCAGTTAGGTGAGTTGTTGTATTTTTTCATACAAACTTCAGTTACAGTAGATTTTGCAGAGTTGATGTAAACTTTTGAAAGTTCATCCTTTGTGCTTTTTACAATAGTTTTTGTTTCTTCTAATTGTTCAGCCATACAACCAGCAAGTGATATAACCAAAGCTGCTCCTAATAAAAATTTTTTCATGATAAAACTCCTTTCTTTTTTTATCTTAAATAAGATTATTATAGGAATATTTTGAAATCAAGGTAAATTTATCTGTCGAATAATTTTTCCAAGTCATTAAGATTCATTTTTATATATGCACGACGTCCATGATTACATTCACCAGCATTTTCTGATGCTTCGACCTGTCTTAGAAGTTCGTTCATTTCATCAATTGTAAGAGTTTTTCCGGCACGAATTGATGTATGACATGCATAAGTTTTTGCAATCATTGCAATTTTATTTTCAAGTATATTTGCCTTGTTTAAATCATCAATGTCTTCGGCAATTTGTTTTATTAAACCTTGTAAATCAGCATCACCAAGAAGCGATGGCATTTCACGAATTATGATGGCTCCTTTGCCAAATTCTTCTATTACCAAACCAAACTTTTCAAGTTCATCTGATACATCAAGTATCGCACCAGCTTTTTTTTCACCAAGCTCTATTATTTCAGGGATAAGCATTATTTGGCGTTTTATGCCACCAGTTGCAAGTTGCTGTTTTATTTTTTCATAAACAATCCTTTCATGACAAGCATGTTGATCAACAATAACAATGCCATCTGTTGTTTGTGAAATAATATAAGTATTATGAAGTTGTCCACGTGCAGTTCCCAATGGATATGTTATATAATCAGCAGGATTATCAGTTGCAACAGTTTGTGAATTAATACTTAATGGTAAAATTTTACTGTCAAATGATGTTTGTGTGTTTTCAGAAACAGAATTAAAATTATGGTTTTGTATATTTGTATTGAAATCTAAAATTTTAGAATCAGGTATTTGCTTTTTAAATGTGTCTTTAAGACTTATTATATTTGGATCAACGGGAGCTTCGGCAATATGTTTTCTTATAACATTTATTAAGACACCACGAACAAGACTTTGTTCCTTGAATCTTATTTCTGCCTTTTGTGGATGAACATTTACATCAATATCACTGTTTGGAATAGTAAGCCAAAGACAAACGCTTGGATATTTTCCTTTTTCCATTGTATCCATATAAGCAGCCTTTAATGCACCAAATAAAACCTTGTCTTTTAAGCTTCGACCATTTACGTATACATATTGATTTGCAGATGTTCCCTTTGTATATGTTGGGCGACAGATGTATCCTTCTATTTTAAGATTGTGCGCATTTGCATCTACTTTGATAGCATTTTGTTTAAAATCTTTACCAAGGACGGAACAAATGCGTGAAAGCTTATCGGCTGGTTTTAAAATTAAAGTATCATTTAAAGTAAATGTTTTATCAGGATGGCAAAGCGCAATTCTTTCGACCATGTCAATTATAGAGGACATTTCACCACGATCTGTTTTTAAAAAATTAAGTCTGGCTGGGACAGTGTAAAATAGATCAGATACCTCTATTTTAGTTCCCTTTGTATGGCTGGCTGGTGCAATTTTTTTTGTTGTTCCGTTTTCAATTTCAAGACACCAACATTCGTTTCCATCATTTGTGGTGATTTTCATTTTTGAAACAGATGCAATTGATGGAATCGCTTCTCCTCGGAAACCAAGGTAATTTATATTTGTTAAATCATCAGTAGGAAGTTTTGATGTTGCATGTCGAAGTATGCAGTTTTGTAAATCTGTTTTATTCATTCCTGAACCGTTATCACAAACACAAATGTATGATTTTCCAGAATCACGGACAGTTATTTCAATTTTTGTTGCACCAGCATCAATGGAATTTTCCATAAGTTCCTTAATAACACTTGCAGGTCGTTCAATTACTTCACCAGCTGCAATTTGGTTTATTAAATTTTGTGATAATATTTTTATACTCATTATTTTCTTATACCTTTTATAATTTCAATTAAACTTGATGTAGAAGAATCATATTCGTTTACCAAATCAGAAGATGGATTTTGTAAATCGTTTAAAATTCTTTTTGCAAGTTGTTTTCCAAGTTCAACACCAAATTGATCAAATGAATTTATATTCCAAAAAATTCCTTCTGTAAATGTTTTATGTTCATAAAATGCAATTAACATCCCAAGTGTTGTTGGAGTAATTTTCTTTATCAAAAATGTATTTGATGGACGATTACCGGAAAACATTTTGTATGGTAAAAGTTTTTTGATTTCGGCATCGGAAAGTTTTTGTGCCTTTAATTCTTCAATCACTTCTTTTGAAGATTTACCTTTCATTAATGCTTCAGTTTGGGCAATTCCATTTGCAAGAAGCTTTGTTTGGTGTGATCCAATTTCGTTATGTGAAATTATTGGAAGTATGAAATCGCAAAGAATTTTTTCTGTGCCTTGATGTAAAAGTTGGTAAAATGAGTGTTGACCATTGGTGCCAACTTCGCCAAATACAATAGGACAAGTTTTATATGAAACAGGTTGTCCATTCCTGTCTATTGATTTTCCGTTACTTTCCATAACAAGTTGTTGAAGGTAAAGTGGCACATATTTTAAATAATTATCATATGGTAAAACTGCTGATGCTGTGATTCCAAAAAAATTGATATTCCATATTGAAAGTAGAGCCATAATTACAGGAATATTCTTTTCAAATGGAGTGGTTGAAAAATGTTCGTCAGCCTTTCTTGCTCCATTTAAGAATTCGTTAAATTTTTCTTGGCCAATTGCAATTAAAAGTGGAAGACCGATAGGTCCCCACATTGAATAACGACCACCAACATAATCGCCGAATCCAAAAATATTTTCTTTTTGTATACCAAATTTTATGGCTAAATCTATATTAGAACTTACTGCACAAAAATGGTATCCTATTGCCTTTTCACCAAGTGTTTTTACAAGCCATTCTTTTGCTGTTTTAGCATTAGTCATGGTTTCATCGGTGGTGAAAGTTTTACTTGCTATAATAAATAATGTCGTTTCAGGTGAAAGTTTTTTAAGTGTTTCTTTTATATCTGTACTATCAACATTTGAAACAAAATGAAAATTTATAAGTGGGGTTTTGTATGGTTTTAATGCTTCAACAGCCATAAGTGGACCAAGGTATGATCCTCCGATTCCTATATTTACAACATCAAGAATGCGGGTTCCATTTATTCCTTTAAAAGAGCCATTTCTTACACTTTCAGCAAAGGCATACATAGCTTTGTTTGTTGCCTTTATATCATCAATTATATTTTTTCCATCTACTTTTATACTTTTGGAATTGGTGCGAAGAGCAGTGTGAAGGACACTTCTTTTTTCAGTAGCGTTTATTTTTACACCGTCAAACATATCCTGAATTTTTTCTTTTAGATTTAATTGTTCAGCTATTTTTATAAGAAGGTCAAATGCCTTTTCATCAATTAAATTTTTTGAAAAATCAAAAAGGATATCATCAAATGAACGTGAAAATTTTAAAAATCTGTTTTTATCTTGTTTAAATAAATTGTATATGTTCGTATCGCTTAAAAATATAGAGTGTTTTTTTAATTGATTATAGCTTTGTGTTTCTTCGAAATTCACTTTTTATCTCCTTTTGTTTTTCCAGTCAGTTTAAAGTTTATTAAAAAAACTTGCCTTTTGCAAATAAAAAAAGTATAGTTTGAGAGAATTTAAAGAGGTGAATGTTATGGTAGAAAGTTCATATTCGGCAAAAGATATTCAAGTTTTAGAAGGTTTGGAACCAGTTCGTCTTCGTCCCGGTATGTATATTGGAGGTATTGATTCAACTGCGCTTCATCATTTGGTTTCAGAAATAGTTGATAATTCTATGGATGAAGTTGGTGCTGGATTTGCAGATGAAATTTGGGTTGAACTTTTCCCTGATAATACTATTTGTGTGACAGATAATGGTCGTGGTATTCCAGTTGATAATCATCCAAAATATCCTGATAAATCTGCACTGGAAGTTATTCTTACAACACTTCATAGTGGTGGAAAATTTTCAAATAAAGTTTATCAGACATCGGGTGGTCTTCATGGTGTTGGATCATCAGTTGTTAATGCGCTTTCCGAATTTATGAATGTGGAAGTTTTTCGTGATGGGAATATTTATTCACAAAAATATTCAAGGGGTATTCCACAAACAAAACTTGAAATAATTGGAAAGACAAAGGCAAGGGGAACCAAAATAACATTTAAACCAGATGCTGAAATATTTGGTGAGACAAATCTTTTTAAACCATTAAAACTTTACAGAATGATAAGGTCAAAAGCATTTCTTTTTAAAGGGGTAAAAATAAATTGGAAATGTGACGAATCCCTTTTACCACAAGATGGTAATGTTCCAGCAGAAACAGTGCTTTGTTTCCCAAATGGAATAAAGGATTATTTAGCTGAAACTATAAAATCAAGACCACAGGTTGTTTCAAATATTTTCTATACAGAATCAAATCTTGCTTCTGAAATGGGAAAGGTTGAAGTTGCAATGTCTTGGATTGATACACCACATGAAGAAGGTAATGATGGTGGATTTTTTAATTCTTACTGTAATACTATACCAACACCAGAAGGTGGAACACACGAATCAGGTCTTAAATCAGCAGTGCTTAGAAGTTTAAAATCATTTGCTGATATGGTTGGAAATAAGAAATTTTTATCTGTGATTACAGAAGATGTTTTTGATGATGCTGTTGTGATTTTATCACTTTTCTTTAAAAATCCACAATTTCAGGGTCAAACAAAAGAAAAATTTTCATCTGCAGAGGCAACAAGACTTGTCGATAATGCAATAAAGGATTATTTTGATTATTATCTTACGTCTAATCCAAAAGAAGCGAATCTTTTACTTGATTACATTGTCGAAAAAAGTGAAGCAAGATTGAAACTTAAAAAGTTAAAGGAAACTTTACGTAAAACACCAACAAAGAAACTTCGTCTTCCTGGAAAACTTGCTGATTGTTCAAGCAAGGACAGAAAGGATACAGAAATGTTTATTGTTGAGGGAGATTCCGCTGGTGGTTCAGCAAAGCAGGCAAGAAACAGACTTACACAGGCGATACTTCCACTTCGTGGTAAGATTTTGAATGTGGCTTCTTCGTCAAATGAAAAACTTCAAGCAAATAAGGAAATTCAAGATATTACAGAGGCAATAGGTTGTGGTGTTGGTCGTGATTATAATGAGGAAAAACTTCGTTATGATAGGGTTATTATTATGACTGATGCTGATGTTGATGGTGCACATATTGCATCGCTTCTTATGACATTTTTCTTTGAACAGATGCCGGATTTGATACAAAATGGACATCTTTATATTGCTCTTCCTCCACTTTTCAAGGTGACAGATGGAAAAACATCGTTTTATGCAATGGATGAAGAAGAAAAAGATGCAATTATTGCAAAACATTTTAAAGGTAAGAAGGTTGAAATTAATCGTTTCAAAGGTCTTGGTGAAATGATGCCTGCTCAATTAAAGGAAACAACTATGGATCCTAAGACAAGACAACTTTTGCGTATTGAAATTCCACCAAAAACGGAAGAGGGTCTTGAAGATTTACAAAATACCAAGGAATTGGTTGCGAATCTTATGGGTAAAAATCCTGATTATAGATTTAGGTTTATTCAGGAAGGTGCAAAATTTACTAAGAATTTGGATATCTAAAAAACCTCCCATTTGGGAGGTTTTTTATATGTTTTTCGTTATCAATTGATTTGTTTTATTATATTCGTTAATGTGTGTTATCCTTAGTTCATATGGTTGAGAATTACCTCTGTAACTTCTTGTTCCACCGGCAGTAGAAATATTTATTGTGCCGACACTAAATATTGCTTCGAACATATTTATTGATAATGAATTATCAGTTATTTTCTTGTATGGAACAAACTTTATCTTTTTATTTAATAATCCAGATATTTTGTATATGCCGTTTTCTGTTATAAGATATTGTATTCCCTTATATCTGAGATAGGAAATAAATGCAAAAAACAAACTTATGTAAATGGATAACGGTAATACTTTTAAAAAATTATCATTGATTTTAAGTACTTCCATAGCCCATAACACAAAAATTACAGAAAATAACAATGCTACGATAAAGCAACCCAATACATGGAGAAAGGTGTAGCTTTTTGCCTGTTGAGTATGAAGCAAAATTTTTTCCTTAGGGTTCAAAAAAATCTTGTAATTTTTATTTAAAAAGTCCATCTTTACCTCCTATTAATATTTATAATAGGAATAGTATCATAAAAATCAGTTTTATTCAAGACTTAAAGCTATTTTATATCATCACGATTGGTAATAACTTTATCAATAAGTCCAAAGCTCAATGCTTCTTCTGCACTCATGAAATTATCACGTTCAACAGCTTGTTCTATTTCTTCTAGCGGTCTGTTGCAATGTTGACTGTAAAGTTTATTCATACGTTTACGGATATTCAATATTTCACGTGCATGAATTTCTATATCAGTAGCTTGCCCCTGGAATCCGCCAAGTGGTTGGTGAATCATAATCCTTGAATTTGGAAGGGAAAAACGTTTACCCTTTGCTCCACCAGCAAGTAAAAATGAACCCATAGAGCATGCTTGACCAATACAAAGTGTTGCAACATCAGGTTTTATGTATTGCATTGTATCATAAATTGCCATACCAGAAGTAATTACACCACCAGGTGAATTTATATACATATATATATCCTTGTCTGGATTTTCAGATTCCAAAAATAAAAGTTGTGCGACAACAAGACTGGCTGATGTATCATTAACTTCGCCATTAAGAAATATAATTCTTTCCTTTAATAATCTTGAAAATATATCATAACTTCTTTCGCCACGTCCGGTTTGTTCAACAACCATAGGCACCAAATCCATTTTTTCGTTCATAGCAATCTCCTTTGTTAAATATATATATAATATTATACATTTTTTTCTTGCAATTTCAAAGAAAAATTTGTATTATAAGGATACATTCTTGAAAAATTAAAGAGTGGGAGCCTAAAAGCCCCGCTTTTTTTAATAAGTAAAGGGATAAAATGTTAGTAAATGAAAAAATAGAAGAATTATTAAAACCTGTTGCTTCGGAGTATGGACTTAATATAGTTCAGGTTTCCTATGCAAGGCAATCGTTGTTGATTTTGGTTGAAAAAAATGATTTTTCTTCTGTGACAATTGATGAATGTGAAAAAGTAAGTAAGGCCTTTTCTGTAATTCTTGATGTGGAAGATATCATCAAAGATAAGTATATATTAGAGGTAAGTTCTGCTGGTATGGACAGACCTTTGGTAAAACTTGATGACTATAATCGTTTTACAGGAAGGGATGTTAAACTTGAACTTAAAATGCCAAGAAATGCTGATGATAATAGAAAGCATTTAAAGGGAAAAATTATTAAAGTAGAAGGTTCAAAAATATTTTTGGAAACTACTTTGGATAAAAAATTACAAATTGTGGATTTCGAGTTTGATAATATTTTAAAATGCAAACTTTTAATCTCGGATGATTTTATTAAACAACTTTTAAAAAAAGATAAAAATGAAAGGAAAAATAAAAATGTATAAATCTTTATCTTTGCCAAGACCTGAACTTGTTGCTATTGCTAATAGTGTTAGTTTGGAAAAAAATATTGATGTTGAAATTGTTTTCAGTGCTTTGGAAGCTGCTGTTGAAAAAATTGCTAAAAATAAATATGGCTATGATTACAACATTGTCGCACATATAGATAGAAAAGATGGTAAAATTACTATTATTAAAAGACTTGTTGTAGTTGGTGATAAAATTACTGATGAAAATGGTGAAGAAATTCCATTTGATTCAAATACAATGATTTCTGTTAAAGATGCAAAGAAAAAAGATGCAAGTTTAGAAGAAGGTGCATTTGTTGATGAAGAATTACTTCCTGTGGATTTTGGTCGTTCAAATTTTCAAGCAGTACGTCAAATTGTTCTTCAAAAAATTAAATCTGCTGAAAAAGAAAAAGAATTTGCAGAATTTTCTGATAAGGGTTTGACTATTATCAATGGTGTTGTAAAACGTTCAGAATATGGCGTTGTTTATGTTGATATAAATGGTAAGGCTGAAGGTATTATTAAAAGAAACGAAAGTATTCCACGTGAAAACCTTCATGTTGGTGACAGAATTCGTGCTTTGATTTTAGAAGTTAAAAGGGATAATAGTGGTCCACAAATATTCCTTACACGTTCTCATCCAATGTTTTTGGCAAAACTTTTCGAAGCTGAAATTCCAGAAGTTTACGAAGGTGTTATTGAGGTAAAGTCTGTTGCACGTGATCCTGGTTCAAGGGCAAAAGTTGCTGTTATTACAAAAGAAGCTTCACTTGATCCTGTTGGTGCATGTGTTGGTATGAAGGGAAGTCGTATTCAAAATATTGTGAATGAACTTGCTGGTGAAAAAATTGATGTTATTGAATGGACAGATAATATTGCAAATTTAGCTGTTGAGGCATTATCTCCTGCAAAAGTTGTAAAGGTTATCGTTGATGAAGAAGCAAAGAAAATTGATGCAATTGTTGAAGATGATCAACTTTCACTTGCAATAGGTCGTCATGGTCAAAATGTTCGTTTGGCATCACAACTTCTTGGTTGGGGAATTGATGTGATGAGTGAGGATCAATCATCTGAAAAACGTCAAAAGGATGTTAAAGAAAGAACTGAAAAGTTTATTTCTGCTTTGGATATTGATGATGTGATTGCTCATTTGTTGGTTGTAGAAGGTTTCTCTTCAATAGAAGAAATTGCTTATGTTTCAATTGATGAACTTAAATCTATTGAAGGATTTGATGAAGATTTGGCAACAGAACTTCAAAACAGAGCAAAGGCATTTGTTGAGAAACAACAAAAAGAATTTGAAGTAGAATCAAAGAAGATGGGTATTGATAATACTCTTGCTTCATTTGAAGGATTAACTTCTGATATGGTTTTGAAACTTGGTCAAAACGGAGTTAAAACTTTGGATGATTTAGCTGATCTTGCATCTGATGAACTTGTTGAAATTTTAGGAAAAGATGTAATGAGTGAAAAGGATGCTGAAAAAATTATTATGGATGCAAGGGCTCATTGGTTTGAAAATAAATAATTAAAAGTAAAAGAGGTATTTTATGGCTGAAAAATTAACATTAAAATTAGGAACTAAACTAAGTTCTTCCACACCACGTGGCGGTATTGAAGTTGAAGTTATTAAGAAAAGACGTGTATTTTCAAATGCTGGAAATACCTCTGATACTTCGGTCGAACAAACTGTTTCAAAGCA
>JAEEGL017307622.1_pt1 | contig 12955 bp, 8 predicted proteins | sample 9134231 | NCBI WGS metagenome assembly JAEEGL01 (sample SAMN16246548, study PRJNA631951) | gut metagenome | biome: gut microbiome; feature: rumen; material: fiber-attached | host: Bos | place: Iran: Karaj | collected 2018-10 | reverse complement strand
CTTGTACACAGACAATATGACCGAAGCGGAATACTTGGCACCTTCACCGCCAGCGACCTTCTTCGTCTCGGTATGGGTCACCGCCGCGTTGGGGTCGATATACATGTGGTTGGTCACGTACATGGGGGCGCCGAGTTCACCGAGGCGGAACGTCAGGTCCCTGTACATGGCGGACAGCTTCTTGGCCTTTGTGAGGTCGGTCTTGTCTTCGCCGGCAAGAGTGTCGTTGATGCTCTTGTTTGTCGAGAGCATGCCCTGCGAGTCGAGGACGAAAGCAACCTTGTTCGGGTTGATTAGGGTCTTGTTCTTCTCCATGTAATCCTCGAGCTGCTTGAGGATTGTGGATATACCGTGATGGCAGTCCTCCACTGTGTGGAAGTGAAGCACCTTGAACTGTCTTGCCGGGAAGGAAGCATAGTTGCTCAGGTCTTCCCTGGTAGTCTCGTTCTCGGTGTCGATGTAGTAGATGAAGTAGTTGTCCGCGAACAGGGGAGGGCAGAAGTTATACTTGCCCAGGAGGGACTTACCGGAACCCTGGAGACCGGCGGCCTGAACCACCTTGTTCTTTGGGAAACCACCGTAACAGTCACCACACAGGACTGCATTCAATGCATAGCTTCCACTGTCGGCAAATCCGTATGTCGGGCGGTCGACCCCCGCATCGACGAACTTGTCCGTTGTGACCACCGTGTCGAAGAACGCCCACGGGTTCTCCGCGAGGGCGTCCGCACCTTTCTTCTTGCTAGCCATATAGCTACCTCTTCAATAAAAAATTAACCGGCCGCATTTCCCGCGGTCAGTACGCTGTAAAAGTGTGACTTCTTGTAGGTGCTATGGTTGAAGACGCGTCCAGCCTTCTTCAGCTCCATATACAGGCGGTATGCCGGATTGTCCTGCAGCAGCCTGTCAGTCGGCACGTTGTACGGCGCCGGTTGCACCGGGATGTCAAAATCCCACGTGCTGACGAAACCGAATTCTATGTCATAACCGACATATACGCCAGCTTCGCGCAGCTCCCTCGAGCTCAAACCGGTTATACGCGATATACCGGGAGCATCTCTGTATAATAAGATTGCTTCTTCCATAGGTCCATAAAGCAATATAACTTTTGGAAAAATAAAATGCAAGTGCCGTATACAACTTTTTCACATCTGCTTGCTCGACAGCAGGTCAACCATGTTCAGCATGCTCGACCAGGTTCCCCCGACACTCATCACCGGGATTAGGAACACGTGATGTCCCTGGAACTCCACCTTGGTCCACTGGAACTTCAGATTGTTCGGAAGTTCAAACGGGCGGTTGGCTATCAAGACGAAGGGCCTGAATGTCCTGTCCTTCTCGCGGTCTATCACAACTGCGTCATCGAACTCAACAATCGCCTGGTTTGTCTTCGGGTCGATTGACTTCACAACGACGGACGGCCTCTTACCAAGCTCTATGTTGACCAGGGCTGCCCCGTTCAACCGGCTGAACATGTTCCTACGGTCATCCCGCATAACCTGGAGGTACTCGTGCAGGTCGAGGTATCCAACCATCTGGTGCTTCACCGGACGGTTCGCCTGGTGCCATATCCCCCACATATACCTGGCGATGACGGGTTGGAACAATGCACCCTTGTCCGCACCGAGGTTTGCCATCAAATTGTATATCCCAGGGATATCCTTCATCAGCTCTGTGCATGTGGTCAACTTCCTGTCGGCCTTGTCGGAGAAAGTGTTCCTCCCGGGAATTCCCTTGAACTTCCCGGTGAATACGTACCTGTCGAAATCGAACCTGGGGGAATTGAACGAGTTGAGCGCGTTGCACACGTCGGTGCCTTCCTTGCTCTTGATGGGAACCCTGTCGGGAAGCACGTACACCTCCACGGTCTCCCCCACCATCTTCCACACATCCAGGGTAACGCCGCAGTCAGTAGTATACTTCACCTTGCCTATGGTGGCGTGCGGCTCGGCTTTCCCGTGTATGTCGCACAGGCCCATAGACTCGCCGAGCACTATGTGGCCGGCGTCGATGTCAGGCATGTACACCACCTGGGTCTTCCCCATGTGCTGGAGAATCATACTACGCGGCCCCTATTCTTGAAAGGAATCGTTATCGTCTGCACTTCGCCTGCGGGTACTATGACACCGAGGATAAGGTAGATGCCGTTGAGACCGACATCCTCCACACTGCACTGCTCGTACACCAGCCTAATCCTGGGTTCATATTCCTGAATGACAGCGAAACACTCCTGCAATATGTCGTTCTGGAACCCGCCAGTGCGTAGACTGAATATGCGCTCCTCGATGTTGGTACCGAATTCGGGGTTGAACAGCCGTTCGCCCTTCCGGGTGAGAAGGCAGCTGTACAGGTTCTGTATCATGCTGTTCTCGTCAGTAATCTCGGTGAATCCCTTGTAGCCGAAATCTCTGTTGTACGAGGCGCTGCGGCTTACATTGGCATCTATTACACCGGGTTTCATTCGGTCGTTGAGCTTGACTACCCTGGGAACCACCACCAGGGCGTTGACGGTCACGGTTTCGCTGCACGGTTCGGCAACCCCGGGAACCCAGTCGGAATTCGTGGGCTTCTTCATCACGGTCAGGCTTATGTTGCCGCCATATCCCTGTGGCATCTCGAAAGTGAGTGTAGACCCGTCGTTCGTCCTGACCGGTACCCACTTGGTAGGGTCATCCTCGTTGCCGAGGCGCACCCGCATGTTCCCGGCAAGGAAATCAAACGAGGCGCTGTTCATTGACATCACGGAAACTACGTCACCCGGGCTTATGACGTCGGGCATGACCTTGATAGGAATGGGCACGAACTCGCCGGAGTCCTCGCCGGCAGCGTACGTTATCCTGAAGCATGGCGTGCCCGGTCCTTCGGCCCCGAGCAGGACCTCGGCCCCGATACGTCCATACAGGGTGAAAGCGAGCGACACCGGCCTACCGGTTGCACACCACTTCTCGCTAGTGGATGATGGTACCTCGAAGGTAAACACCCGAGCCTGGCTCTCGTAATCACAGGTCTGCTCATCTCCTTCGTCTGACTGTATGGGCAGGCGAGCCAACGGAATGGCCGAAATCTTCTTGCTGACCGCAATTGCGTTGTCGCCGGTATCCCAGAAACTGTCGGTAAGGGGCGACATGCATATGTCAGTGAGCACCTCGGTGTTGGCCTTGACTAGAATCTCCACAAGGAACTTCCTCCCCGTTCCCCCCTCGGCGGCTATCGGCGGGTTGAACTTTATGACAGCGAATTTCCCGTCGCACACCGTAATCGTGTTACTATCGACCCCGCCCCCTTTGTCCGGGTTGGCCAAGTCGAACGCCCCGTACAGTGACGGGTAGAGTATGACTGCTTCGTTCTCGATGGTGGAGCCGTTGTTCACGCTCGGTTCGGGCGTGGCGTTCCCGGCGGGAGCCTTGAGAGTTTTACGGAGAAGCTTCTTGGTGGATACGGGAGGTTCCCGTTCCGGGTAAGGACCGTAGTTCGCCGGAATATCCTTGACCGGCGTCCTTGGCGCGTAAGCGATTGAATCTATATCCAGCCCAAGGGCTATGTTCCTGCTGCGGCACACGAACGCATTGGCCGCGCCGCCATTCGCCGACCTGATGTCGATTACCGCATTAGATACTACGGTGGAGCCTCCCCTGCAGAGGGTAATCCTGTCCCCGTTCTTGAACGTATGTGCCGGCCATATGACGACCGCTTCGGACATTCCTGCGATAGCTGTTTTATCAACAAGATATTCACAAGTTATCCACTTTGTAGCAACAGCTAATTCACAATTTTCGTATTTAGTTGTCTGGCCGACAAACCCCGTGAAGAACCTGGTCCTGTAGGTGAACGAATTGTCCGCGGTCACCGAAACGCAGTAGGTCCCGTTGAACCTCTCCCCGGCAATGCCACATGAATGGTCGGTCCTGGGAAACCCGCTCATAGTGACGGCATCGCCGTCGGCAAACCCGTGGTTTCCGCGGGTGACTACCGTCACCGTACCGGTAACCGGGTCGTATTCGGCGGTCTCAATCGATACCGTCGCCAGCTTGCGTTCGATAAGCACGTTGACCGGTATGTTTCCTGCGGAGTAAGTCCCGTTCAGCTTTGATTCACCGGAGAGCCTTACCGTTCTTCCCGAGGAATCCATGAACTCCAGCGAATGCTCGTACGTGTCTCCCGAGAACTCGCACACCACCTCCAGGTTGAAGGAGGAGTCATGGCTTGAGCCGGTAGTGTCGTTGTACGGGCGACGGAACACCCCATCCCAGTCATCGTAGGTCACCGTATCGCACGGGTTGGACGGCACCGCGTACACCCCGGTACCCGTGGCCGATGTGAGGTCGTTCATACCGTCATACCTAAAGAATAGCCTGGCCCTGTACTCGCCCGGGTCTGGAACATTGCCGGACATGCGCAGCGCGAACACGTAATTCCCGGTATCCCCGGTATAACCTGACATTTCCTCGATAACATTCAGCATATCAATCTAATCCTACGCAATTTCGTTGAACCGGAGGAAACTCGTGTTCCTCAGTGTATCATATATGCGGTCCAGCCTGTCTATGATACCCGGGTCATCCGATAAGCTGACTCCGGCTGCGCCGTAAAAGCCCATCCTAGAATCGTAGTCACTGTCGACCGAGTCCATGTTCTTGGGTACTCCTCCTAGCAGGCACATCAGTTCGTCCAGGGCAACTCCGTCATCGCCGACGTCGTATCCCACGATGGCATTCACCACGTCCTGGCCGTACTCTGACCACAGCTCGTCAAGCGGTTGCCACTTCCCGAATATGTCAGGAATCCCGGACATCATGTCGTCCCCGTTGCCGAGAGCCGAGTAATTCGCCTCCTTGAGGGCGATGCAGATGTACATTAGTGACAGAAGGAGGAGAAGAGCCTCGCTGCGGTCGCCATACTTGATGTACTCATCCCGAATCCAGACGCTCACATCGGCAGGCGACTCGTCCATTACACGGAAATCGGCACTACGCAGGGCATCGTACTCTTCCGTGGAAAGCGTATCGTCGCCACACTTCCTTATCCATGCATGGGCATTGAGGTAGACTGGCTTCGAAGCAAGGCATTCCTCGTATTTACGCAGTCGTTTACGCAACACCGGCACCGGGATGTCCATATCGGCCCCACCGGCAGTTCCCACCTCTTCCGGCGGAACCAGCCGGCCTTTCCCGGCACCATTGGCATCAAATATGGACGAAGCCATGAATCGAAGGACGCACCACTCGTAGAATTCGGGTTCATTGGACCTGTTGGGCGGTTCATCGGAACCTGCCTCTATAATGGCATCCCGGGAACCATACTTTTCCTTGAGACACCTGAATACATGGTTGATTTCGGCTGCAGTAGTGACATCCGCGTTGTGGTTCTTGGCCATGCTGGCCAGGAACTTCTTCACGAAGGCGAACACCTCGGCAGAGCTGCACTTCCCAGCCTCCGACGAAATGTCTTCGGTCACCGCCCCATTTACGATAGTTTCCTTCACCAGGGATGCCAGGTTCACGCTGGGCATCAGCTTCATCAGGTCACTGTTGTCGTAATCGCCGGTTTTCAGTTTCCGCTTTATTGCGTCCACGCTATCGATTCCAGTCTCGAATGTATCGAACCATTTCAGCATCGCATCGAGCATCTTCCACAGGAACTGCCTCCTGATGCCGTACTTTATTGGACTCTCGCTGGCCTCGATTTCCTCGGCGTTCTGTTTCGCGTAATATTTCCATACGGCCAGGATGCTGTCACCTACCAGGTCCCTGTCCTCCGGCGTGATATCTATGCTGATGTTGAGCCCTTCCGCAGTCAATCCCGACTCTACCCCGAAGTCGTGGAAGCAATCCGACACTTTCTCGAGGACTGAGGAGAAGAACTTTGTCTTTTCCGCATGGTCCGCATCCTCGGAAGGTATGTCTTCCTTGGTGAAACCGAGTCTCCCGTAGAACGGCGTAATGTCGTCGTTCGCCCGGAGGTAAGTATCGACATATGCCGCGACCGCATCGAACTGGGCATTACCGGAATCGGCATCCGCATTTATCGCGCCGTGCCCGGATGAAATTTTTGCCATGGCGCTGTTCGACATATCGTCATCCGACTCGTAATCCGTATGCTGCAGCTCGTCGCCGCGGACAGTCGGACCGGTTTCCGACTGGATGAACCCGAAGAGCGGCTCGGGTGGAGGGGTGATGACTTTCAACTGCCCGTCGACAAAGCTGTTCTTCTTGCCTTGCTGGGCAGTGTAATCACCGTGCAGCAATTCCGCTATGCTGGGGGAATCGAACGTGTACATCGTGTTCTTTGTATCCGAAAGCATACGGTCCAAATCAGCGCACGCATCGTCGAGCACGCCCTTCTCCGCCACGGTCCCGTTCTTGAGTAGCTTGATGTTCCTGCCGTCGCGAATGCGGCCCAGCTCCTTCCGGAGCAGCTCCGCGCAATTCCTGGACATTGTGACCCCGGTCTCGATATCCTTCGGGACGGTGATGAAGCAGGAATGCGCGATATACTTGTCACCGACTTTCGTCAGCGTGGGGGATACGTGGTATTTCTTCTTGAAGTTGCTGTTGCCCATGAATATCAGTTCGGCAGCCAGCTTGTCCGCGGTAAGCCCGTGGGACTTCAGCCTGGCGATTGCTGCGGAATTCCTGCTATCCATGCTGTCGTCGCTCATGACGGAAAGTACGCCCTTCACCAGGTCATATGGCGCCGCGTATACCGAGCCCATCTTGGTGCTGGGATATGTATACCCGGCCAGCTTCATTTCCGCACGGTCAATGCTTTCGTCGGAAGCCATTGCCTTGGACTTGGAAGCAGTTGCGCGCACCTGGTTTGACTTGGCTTTCATGTCGGGAGCATCCAGGGTATATCCCCTGTACAGGTCACCGACCAGCCTCGGCTTTCCCCCAGCCGTGCCCATGATGTGAGAATTCACCTCCCTGGCGACCTTGGCCAGCGTATCCCGTTCGAACAGGTTCACGAGCTTGTCGGGGTTCTGCAATACGTACATGTAGGCATTCTTGCCCATGCTTAGGTAGGCGAGGGACGCCAGCGTCTCTATGGTCATGGGGTTCTCGGGCAACCCGGGAGGTACGCAGTCGGCATCGTGGGCCGCTATGCCGAGCCGCTCCATGTTTTCCCAGTCAATCTGCGATGGCGCCTTCGCATATTCATCACATTCGAACCCGGATTTAAGTTCTTCCAGCCGCTGCCTGACATCGGAATTTTCCATGGCTTCCGGGAACGCCTCGTATGCGGCAACAACGGATTCCTTAATCCGGCTTGCCTCGTTTACTCTGACATTCCATTCGTTGTCGAACTGTTCCCTGGCAATCTTCTTGGCCCTGGCCTCGGGCGAGGCACCGTATTCCCGCCTGTCCTTCGCTGTACCGCCATTGGTCCTTTTCTTGGGAGGCTCCTCAGCGGCCCCGGCATCCTCGATATGCATATCCGGGCGGGACATAATGGAGTCGAAACTGTCATCCACGCCGGCTTCCGAGTAACCGATGGTGTTCTCGTCGCTGTAGTCGACCATCTGGCCGTATCTTCCCATCGAATCCATGACATCGGCATTTCCAGAATCACCAGTAGCCGAATAGTCATCGCCGAGCATGTCATCAAACTCACCCCTGGCTTCCAGCCTGGCGGGCATCTTGTTCAGTTTGAACCATGATTCTAGTAGTGCTCGAGGGTATATAAAACCGGCCATATGCTAGATGACTCCCGTAAAACATTCGTAGTTTATACGCTTTCCGGGTTCTCCCTGGCCTGCTCCTCGTCGGAATAGTATTCTTCGTAGTCGAAGTCCGGCACGTCGGACTCCTCGTCGGTGTCGACCCCATCAGCTTCCATCTCATCGCTACGGAGCTTGTCGAAGTACATTGCGTAGGCCTGGGCCAGCTCATCCTCGTCCACGTACAGGACATCGTGCGGTATGTCGTCCTGCTCAATCATCCGGGTGCCGCAATCGACATAACCCCGCTCGTTAGGAACCCATACGTTGAACACCCAACCGTCGGAGCTGCACACGGTCCCTATGCACACGATGTCCGGGTTACCGCCGCAGAGCAGCACCTCGGTCCTCCCGGCAACCCCGTCGACATCGTTCTCGACGTCCGGTTCGCCACCCATGAAGTCCTTGTCCGGCCTGAACATGGCCGACTCGGTCGCCGATATTGCGTACACGTCGAACCTGGTACCCCCAGGGTTCTGGATGGTACCCACGTGCTCCATAGAGTCCGGGTTGGACGCTATGTGTGTATTCACCAGGTCGGCATCTATCCCGGTATCCTTCGACGGGACGTTCCTCTTCGTAAATTCCACGGCATACTGGTAGGCATCGCACGGGTCATCTACATATCCGATGCTATATACGTACATGTTGTCGTTCATGTACATCTCGGCGATGAACCTGCCGGCCCGGTTCACCATGGCGGCATCGTCGGTGCCGCTTCCCTCGACAACGATACCGGGGTCGAGTATGAGCGGCACTCCCCCCAGCATGTACAGGTAGATGAGCTCGACACGTATGGAGCCTATAGCCCCGCCTATCGAATATATGGGAACGGGACGTCCCTGGCATTCCGGGTCGTCCGACATCCTGTCGAGCTCGTCCTTCAGTTCGTCAACCACGTCGCTGCCGTCGTAGTCCGACTGGACCACGGCATATGGCGTCCGCACGGACGATAGCCCGCACATGTAGCTGACTGAAGGCATCTGCTATCTCTTGACCAGCCTGAGGTTCGGCTTGCCTTCCACCTTCTTGTCGTCGTCGGAAGGTTCGGTTTCCGCGATTTCTTCCGCGGTAAGCAGCTTGGAAAGGTTCTCCACGATGGCCGTGAACAGTGGGGAGTCCTTGTAGGCGTCGTTGCCCTTGTTGGCTTCCCTCAGCTTCTTCATCTCGGCCTTGTAATCGGACACGCGCATCTTGATTGCTGCCCTGATGCCGGCGGGAATCTTGTCGATGTCCACGTCGAACAGCTTGTCCGGGCAGTTGCACTTGATTTCGCCGTCAACGAGCTCGATTCCGTACTCCTTCTCCTCCTCGTCAGTGAACTTCAGTAGGTCCAGGAACGCGTCGAAGTAAAAGTATGTCTGCATCGTGCTGGGCAGGTTGTGGGCATACTTGATGATGTTGTGCCTGTCCTTGACTGTAAGCTTCACGATATTTGCCATGGGTGTCCCCTCTTGATATTTTTGTCACTTTACAAGCATTAAATTATGTCTTTTCGGCCTTCCTGGCGTCCCTGAGGGCCGAATATGCGGATTTTACCGCCTCCCCGCCTTCTTCCGGGGCAAGTTCAACGTTCACCATGGCCTTCAGGCCGGTTCCGAACAGGTTCTCCACGGGATAATCGTAGGCGAAGTCGGATGTGCCGGGAGGTACGTCCACCACAAGGAGCCTCCCGTATACATCTATGTCGATAGTCGTTCCCAGAACAAAGTCCTCCGGGTGCACCCGGCGCGTTATCCTGAGGAACGGGAAGCCGTCCGGGGACATGAAAGCCTCCATGCCCCTCTCCTCGTCGGGCAGCGGGTTTATGTCGACTATGAGGTCGCCGTTGGGCCCTCCCTTCATGCCGTCGTTCCCCTTTCCGGTGGCAACTACCCTGGCCAACCCAGGCGAAAGGTCGAACTCGTGGGTGCACTCCCGTTCCGTCATTCCGGTCCCGTGGCACACCTGGCACTCCCCGGTGACCACGGTGCCCCTCCCGGAGCATCCCGGGCAGGTCTTCTGCTTCTTCCTGAACACAATCTTGCCAGTCGCCCCGCACCTCGGGCAGTTCACCTGCTTCTCCCCGCCTATCCCAGAGCACATCAGGCACTCGCTGGTCTTGGTGTACCTGACCGAAATACCGTATTTCCCGAAGATGAACGCCTCCATGGGCACGTTCTCCGTGACCTCTATGTCGGAACCGCGCTCGCCGCACCGGTCGTCAACGGGCGGCTTGCCGAAGTTGCTGGCGACGTCCGATTTCCCGAAAACCTGCTCCATCCAGGCGAACTTGACGGCGAACTCGTTGCCGTTCACGTACTTGCGCCGAAGCTCCGGTGTCTTTATTAGTGCGTACGCCTCGTTCAGCGCCGCCATGTCGTCCGGGTTTCCGCCGTGGTCCGGGTGGTACTTCCGGGAAAGCTCCTTGTATGCCCGGTGTATCTCCTCGTCGGTAGCGGTGGGCGATACCCCGAGTGTTCCGTATGCGTCTATCATGGTGTCCTCAGGGTATAAACTACGATAAACCGGTTTGAAATCGCGAGGAAAGACGATGTCGGAACAGGAATTTGTAGACCTATACTACCAGGAACCACCCGAGAAGCCCAAGGACGAGAAGCTTCCGGCCGGCCTGCACGAGGCCAAGGTCGATACAACAAACGACGCCAAGGTCGGGAAGGTCAAGGTGACCCACCCGGTAGACGGTGGCAAAAAGCATCCGAAAATTGGCTGTGCCTGGGACGCCATGGGACCCTTCGCGGGTTCCGGTGAAAGCGGACCGTTCGACGGCCTGGCCGACGGCGAAGGTGCCCAGATTGGCGAAGGTGCCGGTGCACCCGCACCTGCCGGTGATGGTGGCGCGGCTGCCGGTGGTGGAATGGGAGAATCCCTGAGTCCGAAGGGCCTGAACGCGGTACTTGAAGCAATCGGGGAAAAATACCCGGATTCCGCGGCTGTCCCGCAGATTAGGCAGATGTTCAACAGCCTGCAGGGAGGTGGCACCGGGAAGTTCTACTGCGGTGCCGACGGGTGCGAATCCGTGGACGACCCGATGATGAGCGATGCCGACGAGGCGGTAAGCGCCGCGGCAGCCGCGGTCGAGGCGGCACTCATGGCCTACCGAAAAATTTCCGGGCGAGAATATCCAGGGTTTACCGGGGTCAACTAGGAAATAACTCCATGCAATACAAGGAAGGGGCGGCCACCGACCGCCCCTATTCAGTTATTCATCCGATTCGAGGTCATTCTCCTGTTCCTCGTCGTCATTTGGCTGCACCGGCGGTTCCGGGGATTCCTGGGGTTCTTGAGAAGAGTCGTTGGATAACCCGGCCCTTCCCGGCATACGTTCAGGCAACGATATTTCATCCTCGTCAGTAGACCAGTCTGCCGGAGCCCTGTCCCGGAAAGCGGTGCTGATATCATACGTACCGTCGAAATGGAGGGACTCACGTGATGGTGTGGATATGTGAACGCCATCGTCGGTAGTCACCGTTTGTCCTCGCCTTACGGTATTTTCCTCTTCCGGCGTCAAGTGCTTGACCTTGTCCGTCACGAAGTTAGTCAGGGTAACCGACACCACGTTATAGAACAGTTCATACAGCTTGTTCCTGAGTTTCGGATTCCGTACAGTCGAGTTCTGTACATAGTTACCGCGATTGGTATACTTCTCCATCTCGATGGCGAATTCATTCCATTCATTGGCACTTTCGCTGAAATCCATTCCGCTCATTCTACGGTTGACCATGTCCCTGATTATCGAGACCGGAATGTCGAAGGTGTACCATGAATTGTAGCCATCTTGCCTAATACGATGCTTGAAGCGGACACAGCCCTTGTACTTACTGAGGGAAATCGTCTTCCTATCCCGCATTGTTTTCAACAGGATGGTAGCGATACCGTTCGTATCTATCAAGGAATCCCGCTTCATGGAAGAGCACATCCTGATGCAGTTGAAGAAGTCCTCGTTCATCATATCGTCAATGAACTGAACTGCCTGGGGCCCGGCGACAGTAGTATACTTGTTGACTGCATCGCTGAGTATGGCAAGGCAGTCGCCTTCGTCCCTGGGCTTTCCGTTCACTACATAGTCGTATCCTTCCGGGTACATATCATCATCGACTTTCTTTATGGGTGAACCCTTGGCCTTTACAAGTCTGTTCAGCACTGCTTTCAGATACGAAGTTGGCTTTTCACCCATCGTCGTAATGCCGCGGCCCGAAGAAGCTGCAGCTGCGACCTTTACCGCATCCGAGTTATATAGGTTTCTCGTATGCGCGAATGCCTTGGCCATAGCCTGGCGTATCCAGATGAAGTGACGGGCAATATCCTCGTTGCGGGAATTGCTGTCACGCTCGGCGGCCTGCAGGTCCTCAGGACTCATGTCGGATGACCACATGCAATGTTTCGTGGCAAATTCCTCGATTGCCGCGATTATCGCATTGTACCCATCACTGTTTTTATTCAAGACCTTCTGTATGGTTGCACATTCCGCCTCCAAAGCATCAAGAGCAGCTACACGAGTAGGACCTGCGCCTTCCTTGGAAAGTACTCCATCCGCTGAACACTTGTTGGCTGCTTGCTTTGCCGGCTTGTTGTCCAGGGCACCCTTTACGCCGGCGTGCGTGCTGCGCGTCAGCGTAATCAAGGCGGCCTTAATTGCATCGTAGTATTGATTGAACCAGTCCAGTGCAACCTCGCCACTTTGCTGGTTGATGTGGAATTCCTTAATCGAATCAAGAATCTCAATCGATTCATCCGTGGGCAATTCACCACTCAACGCCGTTTCTATCTTTGAATACATGCGCGAGGCGCCTTCGGAATCGTTTATGGTTTCGTTGTCGATTATAGGTACAGTACCATGCATCGTACGTCTGGCATCAATGTCCTTCACCTCTTCTGTACCGAACTTGTCGATATACAGCTCGCGAAGTTCTCCGCTGCGCGATATGGAGTCACGCAGAACGCGTTCGGCCACGTTATATACGCCGCCCTTAGTGCGGGGCTTTTCACTATCTAACGCATCCATGAAATCATCGACTAGTTTACCCGCCACCGTATTGGTGCGAGCACCGAGTATCCCGGTTATAGCCGTAACCGCCCCGGACGTATCGGTGTTTCCACTAGTACCAAGCGTTGTCAGGATATTAGTGATTTCCCGCATCGGGTCGCCCGGGTCGGTTTTGTCGTTGAACTTAATCATATTCTGTACAAAGTTCCTGGCATAGTCAGTCATATCCTCGTACGTCATGGTGGACAATG
>JAEEGL016221036.1_pt1 | contig 12955 bp, 9 predicted proteins | sample 9134231 | NCBI WGS metagenome assembly JAEEGL01 (sample SAMN16246548, study PRJNA631951) | gut metagenome | biome: gut microbiome; feature: rumen; material: fiber-attached | host: Bos | place: Iran: Karaj | collected 2018-10 | reverse complement strand
GATTTATTTAATTTTTATCCTCACGAAAAAGCAATTTGGGATATTGTTGAATTATTTGATGGAAGATTACTTTCTGTTTCTGATGATGATACTGCAAATATTGTTTCTTATTTAAATGGTGTTAAAATGGAAGTTTCTTTTGAAGCTAAAAAAAGTAAATGTGCTTTACAATTAAAAGATGGGAGAATTGTTTTTAATAGTAATTGTAATATTTATATTTATCAAATTGAAAAATTACCTGATTTAAATGTTCCTGAGAGAGCTAAAGGGAAAAAACAATTTAAACCTGATTTTACTATTTTTGATGCTCATAAATCTTGTATTTATTGTATTTTACAATTAAATAATGGAGATTTGTGTAGTGGATGTGAATTTGGAGTTATTAAAATTTGGAGTTTGAAATATAAGTTTACTAATATTATGGAATTAAGTGGACATAGAAATAAAATTTCATATATTTGTGAAAGTAATGATGGAAAGCTTATTTCTTGTAGTGATGATAGGAGTATTAGAATTTGGGTTGAGTAAATTTTTATATTTTATTGGTTTTTTTATTTTTTTTTATTTTTTGGTTTGAGCTTTTCTTTTATTTTTTGATTTTTTGAATTGGAAGTTTATTTTTTTTTTTTGGTTTTTATAAGAAATTTTTTATTTACTTTAATTTGTAAATTAGGAGTTAATATTTAATTGTTAATTATTTTTTATAATTAAAAATTTTTTGCGTTTTTTTTACAAAAATTGTACTTTTACATTTTTAATAAAATAATTAAATGATAATCTTATTTATATTAATATTTAAAAAATTATTACTATTATTTATTTTATAACATCCAAAAATTATATCTTTAAATATTTATTATTATTTTTTGAAGTATTTCTCTAATTTTTAATGGCTTTGAATTTTAATCATTATTTTTCTCTTATAATTGAAATCAAAGATAATAATTTTATTGTAGTTAGATTAAATAAAAATACTATTAATTATTACAATATTTTGAATATAAAATATACTTTTATATTATATATATTATCATATATCTAACTATTTCCATTAGGAGTTAAAATAATTTCATTTTCTTTTAATTCCATAATACTACTAATACTATTATTTAAGTGTTTTATCTAATATTAATTCTTTATTATTAAATTTCCATATTTTAATTGTTTTATTATCTGAACAACTTATATATCTTCCATATTTTAATTTAATTATTTTTCTAGCAGAATCATTATATGCTTTACTATTTTGTATATTTTGATATAAAGTTAAAGAAGTTAATTTAAAAATTGAAATTATTCCATATGCAATTGATGCAAATATATAATTATTACTTCCTTGAATTCATCTGAATTTTTAATTTGTAATTGAATAGAATAATCTTCTTTATTATATATTATAATATTTTATCATATGAAGAAGAAGCAATTCTTCCACCATTTAATAATATTATTTGATTTATATAATTTGTATGATAATTTAATGTATTTGTATTTTATTATTTTAAAATATTAAATTTTTTAATATTTTCTTCTTTCTTATTATTTTCATTAATATTATTATTATCTTTATTTGATATAAATTTTTCATTTTTTTTATATATATTTTTGCAATTAGAAAAATCAATAATAGGAAAAATAATTTTTTCATTTAATTTTATTTTCAATTATATCATAATTATATGTATAAAAGAAAAATATAAAAAATGCAAATAATTAAAAATAATTTCTTTATAAACCAAATAAAATTTCTTTTTACAACTGAAGTTAAAAAAAATAGAAAAAAGATTTTCTAATACAAAAAGATTTTTAAAAAAAGGATAAATATGCCTTATTCCTCACTTTTTTCCAAAAAAGGGAAATAAGTTGCATTCATCCATTTCTCATTTATAGGGTGATAAATTAAGTCACATCTAATAAATTCTCAATTTTAGGGGAATATAAAATAGAATTTTTTTAATTTTTGGAATAATAATTCTAATATATTAATTTCAACATATTTAAACTAATTCATAATAAATTTCGCAATTTCTTTTCTAGCATTCTCACCTTCTGGTATAGGATAAAGTGGATAAACATGTCCCATTTTTTCTCCGATATGTAATTCCACTTCAATACCAGAATTTTTCATTTTATCACACGCTTTAATACATTCTTCATAAAGAATTTCCCAAGTACCAACCCAAATACAAGTTTTGGGAAGTCCTTTCATATTACCATATAAAGGTGATACTCTAGGATCATTAAGAGGTAAATCATTAGCCCAAGCCTTACCAAATACAAGAAGAACATTTATTTCTAACATTGAATCATCTCTTTCAACAGCTCCTTCAATATCTACATATGGTGATAATAAAACCATTTTTATTGGAAGTGGCAATTTTAATTCTATAACTTGTTGTAATAAAGATAGAACAAATCCACCTCCTGCACTATCACCTCCAATTATAACTTTATTCATATCATATTCTTTATAGTAATCAATTACTTTTGAATGTGCTTCTTTCCATGTGTATTTTGGAGTCAATGGGTAATTAGGAGTTGTGAATGCACAACCAGTTTGTTCTGCAATATCTGCCAGGAATTTCAAATGAAATTTAGTAAATTGATGACAATAGGCTCCTCCATGTATATACATAAATGTCAGTTTAGATTTCCCATCTCCTGGTGATTCAAATACTTCCATTTTATTACACATTCTTTTTGTTACTTGACGTGGAAATTTAATATCATCATTTATTTTGTAATGCATCTGTTCATCTTTGAGGTCTTCATTGGCACTTTTAACAGTCATTCTATTAGCTTTTAAATAAGAGCTTACAATCATTACTGTAAAACTTCTTCCTCCCATTTTATATATTTTTTGGATATTTTTTAAAATATATGAAGATATAAATTTTTATTATTTTGACGTAATAATAATTATTGTACTTTATTTCAAAAAAATATTTAATGATATTAAATTTCTATATTTTATTAAATAAAAAAAAAAAAAAAAAGAAATTTTATGAAAAAATTTATTAATAATTAAATTTTAATTTAAATTTATTTTTAATGGGATTGGGACTAATCCATATAATTAAATATTATAAATTCAAATATAAAATAAATAATATTTTATAAAAAAAATTGATTCATATCTTTTAATCCCATTTGATTTCTTTGAAGAATAATATAATATTTATGAAAATAAATCCAAATGATTATTAAGTGGAAGATACTCATATTAAATATAAACAAAGAAAATAAATGTTTAATGTGATTAGGTATAATAAATTTAGATAGTAATTTTAATAAAAAGCTCACATTACAAAAAAATGAAAAAAAAAAACATACATATAAATAAAAGATAAAACTTATATCATAGAATAGTAAAAAAAATAAAAAGAAAATAAACAAACTAATTTTGCCTTTCAATAAAATTATATATATAAAAAATAAAAAATAAAAACTAATTATAATCTTTTGGGATTCTTATATCAAAAATTAAGAGTTGGAGAAGCCCCAATATCATAATCATCTAAAATAATATCATTTTCTTCTTTTTTTTTCAATTTTTTTTTTGCTTTTTTTTTCTTATGTTGATGTCTTCTTTTCAAATTCATTAAACCAGAATCTGCAGGTGAAGACATATCAGTTATTCCTGACATAACTTTTAATGTTTCTAATAATTTTCTTAAATCATGATGTTTTACATATTCTTCTAAATCTACTCTTAAATCAGATGCATTTTTATTATTATATATTCTTTCATAGTTTTTCACTCTTCATCTTTTATTAATCCTTCTTTTTTATATTGAGTTATTTATTAATGAAAGTTATTCACTAAATGAATAGTTATAATCTATTTTTTTATTATTTATATTTTGTTTTTTTTTCTCTGTGTTTGATAATTTTTTTTTTTTATTATTGTTTTTAAATTAGTTTTATGGATTCTGTTAAAGAAAAATCAAATGAATCTATGGTTTTTTAATTATGAAAATATTGAATCATTTTTAAGAAAAAGCTTTTTATATGGAAAAAAATATTTAAAATTAATTAAATTTTATTAATTGTAATTTAGAAATATAGAAATAAAATTTTTTCAAAAGCAAAAATAGATATATTAAAAAACTATTAAAAATACAAATAAAATATTAGAACAATGCGATTAATGATTTTTATTAATTTTTATGATTATTATAGAGAAAAACAAATTAAAATAATATAAATCCAATTGTAGATATATGGAACTTTTGTTTTAGAATTCATTTTCTTAATAAATGAAAATGACTTTAAAATATATGAATTAATTTGTTTATTTGATTTAATATATTAACAATATTTTGAAATATTCAAAATAATTATAAGAAAAAAAAAATTGTTATTTAAATTAAATATTTTTTAAAAAAATTCGAAGAAAATGAAATTTATAAAACTTGGTGCTTAAAATTTAAATAATGGTTAATTGATTGTCTATTAATTTGTAAAATAATTTTTCAAAAAAAATTTTTAATATTAATTTAAAATTAAATTTTATTATTTCATAGAAAATAATTTAAAATAATAAAGCAAAAATAGCAAAAATAACTTTAGAAATTTTATTAATTTTGACTCCATTATCATCATAATTATTATTAGTATTATTATTAGTATTTTTAGAAGTACATGACGGAGCAGTCCAAGTACAAGTACTAGATCAACTATAAATTGTTCCAGTACAATCACTAGAACTTGTAGTATGAGTAGAACAAATATTATTACCTTCACATTTAGCATTAACAGAAGCAGAATAAGAACAACCAACAGCAGCACATTTATCATTGTCTGATGCAAAATCTGCCCAAACCTTTGAACTAATTCCAGAACATATTGATTCATCAGAATCCCATTCATATGCTTTTACATATCCATAATTATCTTCATCATTTATATCCCCTCAAGTTATTGTTCTTGTACAAACTTCTTCTACTGCTGGTGTGAATTAACATTTGATTGTTCTTGAATATGTAGTATTTTTACATGTTGCTTCTACTGTTACTGATGAACATACTGTTTCTGAATCTCCTGAACATTTTCTTGCTGTCCATGTACAAATTGAATCTGATGTAAATTGTGATTGAGTTTTTGAGGAACAACTATCTGCACGTAATATTAATGAAATTAATGATATTAATTGAAATAAAAATTTTTATATTAAATTATAGTATTATTAATATTCTTTTATTTTATGTTTTGAAAAAACAAAGTATTTTAATTTGATGATAAAATAATTTAAAATATTTTAAAACTATAATTTATATTAATAGTTTTAATTTGAAAATAACATTTTAAAACATTATAAAATAATAAAAATTTTAATAAAAAAATCTATTCATAATTCAAAAAAAGTATTGAAAATAAAAATATTTTCATTTGAAGATAATAATTATTATTTTTTATAATTATGTAATCTTTTTTATATAATATATGAATTAATTAATTATTACATCTTTATAAATATTTTTATGAAAAATTAAAAAAAATAATTTTTCTGAATTTTTATATGAACAATAATATTTTTTTGAATCAATCTAGAATAAATAGTTTTAATTCAAATATATCTTTATTTATTATTTCATTTTTAAATATAAAAAAAATTTTTATATATTTAACATCTTTTTATATACCTTCTACTCTTTCTAATTTATAATTTCCTTATTTTATCTAGCCTGTATTTTTGATATTTTTTATACATCTTTTATTTATATTATAGCTGAAAAAACTTTTTGTAGTCTTTTTTTCATTTTAATCTTTTTTTATTGGTATAACTTTTTAATTTATTTTTGAAATTTAATTTTTAGATTAATAATTAAATTAATTATCCATCTCCAATTTATAATAATAAATTTTTTATATTTAATATAATATTAAAAAAGATAATATGATAAAAGAAAAGTTTATAAATATTTATTAGTAAATGATTCATTAATATATAAATATTTTTCAATCTTTAATAGTAAAATCATTTCTTTTTTTTATTTATGTATAAAACATATATCATAAAAAATAATAAAATTTAATTAATATAATTTAATTAAAAATATTCTTATGAAAGTAAATTTATTTTAAAATTTAAAATATTCAATAAAATTTCAATTGAACAAATATTAATATTAGAAAATTATTTTAAAAAAATTAAATAATTTATTTTCATTTAATTAACTTTATTTTCTATTTAATTTTAAACTATAAATAGAATAATTTAATGATTCTATATAATCATAAAAGAATATCTTTTAATATTATATGTATTAATTTCCCACTATATTTATATTTTTATATTTACCAACTATGTTTATTATTATTAATTACTTTCTAAATAATTAAAATAATATCATACTGACTAAATTATTAATCATTAAATAAACCATCTGAAATATTTTTAATATTATATATACTTGCTATTTTTATATATCAAAAAAGTTATACATTCTTTATAGTAATGAAAAAAATATCTACTTACTAAAAATAAACATTAATCAATTTTATACTTACTAAACAATTATTTTTTTATTACGAACTAAAATGAAAATATTATATACCAACAACTAAAAATGAATTTATTAATTACCGACTTTCAAGTTATAATTAAGATTTACACACTTAAATATTTAATGCTTAAATTTTACCCAATAATAAACTATTTATTTAAATTTTATGAGTAATTCAATAGATAATAAAAATATATTTTTACTTTCTAAAACTTTATAAAATTATTTTTACACAATTCTATAATTATTAAATTATTTTACAGACTAATTATTATAGTCTTGTTTTTACAATCTTATAAATTGTTAAAATTATAATACATACTAAAATATGAATTTTTTTATTTATATTCTAAAATTAAATATTTTTAACAAACTAAACTATTATATCTTAATTATACTCACTATTTTATTTAATTTGAAATTTTACATTCTTTTGCAATTATTATTTAAAATTTTACCCACTATTTTTATTTTTAAATTTACAGACTATAATTTATTAAATTTTTTTTTAACAGTCTTTTTTTAATAGTTTTTTTACATTCTAAATTTAATGACTTTATTATTACCCTCTAAAAATTTATTTAAACTATCTTATTACCCTCTAATTTATTATAATTATTTTTACATGCTATATATTATATTATTTTTTACGCACTAAATATATAATTATTTTTATTTACATACTAATTCTTTTTATCAATATGATTTACATTCTATAATTATAATTGTAAATACAAACTTTATATAATTTTAAATATTTACCCACAGCTATATATAAATTCATATTAAATTGTACAAACTAATTATTAAATTATATTATTACCAACTAATATATTTGATAATCTTTTTACATCCTACAATTTATTTTTAATTTTACCTTCTATATTTTTTAAATTAGTATTTTTTACAAATTAATAAGTTTAATTATTTTTACATACTAAAATATCACTTTAATATTATTATTACCCAGAACTTTTATATTATTTCAATATCTTACCATCTAAAAATAATATAATTAATTGATACTGACAACTTTGAAAATAAATTTAAATTTTACGTCCTTTAATTTTTATATAAATATTTTTACAAACTATATATATTTATTGAAAATTTAACCCTCTATCATTATTATATTTTAATACTCAGTAAATATTAATTAATTATTTATATGCTTTAAATTTTTTAAATTTAATTCTTTTACAATCTATATTTATAAATTAGTTTATTAACATACTATAAGAATTAATATTATTTTACAATCTTTAATTTTGTAAATTTTCAATTTACATTCTTTAATTTATACAATTATTTTTACCCACTTAAATTAAATAAATTCTTACAAACTAATAATAATATAATGATTAATCATTACATACTATAATTATATAAAAATTTACAATCTATAATTATTTTTAGTTTTACAAACTATATTTTTATTAAATTTATTTTACATTCTAAATCATTTTTAATATTATCATTACATCCTATTTTTTTATTTTTAAAATTTTACATTCTATATTTTCAAATTATTTGTTATACAATCTTTAGTTTAAATTATTTTTTTACATACTAAAATCAATTATTTTATTTTATACATAATTCTAAATTATTATAAAAAAATCAACATTCTATATCTTAATAAATGTATTTTATTACATTCTTTTTGTATTCTTATTTATTATTTACTTACTATAAAATAAATGAATAGTATATTACAAACTTATAATATTATTTAGTAATTTTACGTTCTTAAAATTAATTATATAATTTTACGATCTTTAAATTTAAATTCTGTTATATTACAAACTTTTTAAATATTCTTTATGGACTTACCATCTATCTTATTTAAAGACTTTATAATACATACTATATAAATTATTTTATAGTTTTTACTTTCTAGTGAAAGATATATTAACAATTTACGGACTAAAATAAATAAATAATATTTTACTTTTGACCACATCTTTTAATATTATATTTTCACTTACTTACTATTTGATGAAAAAATTATAATACAAACTAATATTTAGTTTTATATAGTACCAATATCTATTATTTTGAATAAATTGTTCCTTTGTATAGGTATCGTAATTAAATCCATTTTTTTTGATTGTTGGTTTTGATTCAAAAATTTGACCCCCAATATTATTATATTTCAATTCATTTTCTTCAATTTGACTAATTTTTATTGCAGTATCCATAATTAAAAAAATATTTATTATTTAAAAATTATTTTTCTTATTAATATAATAAATGTATATTAACATTTATATTAGTGAAAATTATTTTATTTGATATTTTTCAACTATAATATAATATTATATCTTGTTTTACATTTAATAGTTATGAATCAAGAAAAAAAAGATGTGGATTTATGGAAATATTAATTTTTGAAAAAATTTTTTCATAATAATCTTGAATTATTTATAATTAATATATTAAATTAATAATTAAATAAAAAATAAAATAATATAAATTGTAATAAAATACAATTTAAAGATTTGAATAAATAATAATAAATTCAAAAATAATAACAAATTTTATAATAATATAAAATCTATCATTTTCTAATAATTTATTTTATTATTTTCTTCTTTTATTTATATTATATTTTAAAATATAATGAAGATACTAAAAGTAATTAATATTTTTTTTATTTTTTAACTATATTATATAAAAAAGTTATGATAGTTTAAATATCCCAATTTAATTTATAAAATATAAATAAAATGGTTAATCAATCTTCTCAAAATATTCCAAATAATAGTGATTTTTTAGAAGATTGGAAATAAGAGGTAATTAAAAATTGTTATTTTTTTAGAAAGTAAATATTTAGAAAAAAATATTTTAATGTATTAATAAATAAGACAAATTTATTAATTAAAATGAAATATAAATTATTCAAAAAAATTAATAGTTTAAAAATTAAAAGAAGTTTAATTGATAGTCATTTTAATTAATAAGTATAAAAAAAATTTAATTACAAAAGGCAATAACATCACAAAGCCAATCTGAAATAATAGAAGAAGAATATGAAGATGATTATGATAAAAAATATGTATAAAAAAACTTAAAATAATTATATAATATAAATTGAGAAATGTAAAAAGGTAGAATTTTGATTTTAAAATGTTGGTAGGATAAACATGGATAAATGTTAAAAAAAATGTCCTAAATGTGAACAAATAAACGAATTACCCATAGATGACATAAAATTAAATGAATGGGAAAGATTTTTAGAATTAAGATTTATAAAACTAACTTCAACATATTTATTTTTTTTACAATTTTTTGTTCTTTTTATACTGTTGCTAATGCTCCTGCTCCAATTTTTGAATTCTTCTATATTCATCCCAATTTACTTATTTCTTTTTTTTAAAAAAAATTTATTAATTGTATTTTATTATATTTAAAAACATCCAAAATTATTCTAAATTTAATAATATATATATTAAATTATCAATTTAAGAAAAGAAAAAATTAAGAATTAATTATTTATTATATCAATTCCATTAAGTTAACATCTTTTAGTTTAATATCACAAAATAAAATTTACTATAAAAAATAGAAAAAATATTATTTTAATTATAATATATTTTATAATAAATTTTACAAAATAATTTTTTTACAAAAATTTTATATTATAATATATCATTAAGTTCAACAAAATAAATTACTTTATAACACAGACACAATAATTTTATAAAAAACTTAAAAATTAAAAAATAAAACATTTTGCACAAAAACTACTTTCATTAGATAATTTTTCATCAGAATCATTTGACAAATCTTGTTTCATTATTAATAAATTTTTATTCTTACAAACTAAGCATAATCGTTCTTCGCAAACATTTTCAACAAAAGTATTATTTATATAAGGAGGTAAATCAAATTTTGGTTCAAAATTTTTTTTTTTACAATTTCTAACTTCATAACTTTTAAAATCATCTGAACTATTATTATTATATTTTAAAACAAAATCTTTATCTTGAATTGTAACTCTATTATTCATATTATTAAAAGAATTTATTCCCCAAATTATTATATCTTCTACTTTTTGATTTGATTCTAAAATTAAATTTGTTTCAAAATGAAAATTATTTTCGCCAATTGTAATATAAAAATGTAATAAAATATTAAATTTTTTTTTTTTTAAATTTTCACTTTCAATATAATTCTCTTCGATATTATCTTCACCATATAATTCCTTATCTTCTTTTATTAATTCTTCATATTCATTAATATTTGCTCTTGTATCTAATTGACTTAGTTTTAAACTTATTTTGCTTTTTTTTTTTGCTTGTTTTTCTATTTTTAATATTAAAAAATAAGTTGTTTAAATTTTATTTTACTAATTAATAATGTTGAATCTGTTTTTGATCTTGGAATTTTTGTAAATTGATTATTATTTGTTTCCATTTTATTTATTAAGTTTTTAGTTTTTTAAAATAAAAAAATAAATTTCAATTTATTAACAAATTTATTTTTCATAATTTTTTTAATTCTTTATTCTATAATACATACAAAACTCCATTCTTTATAATGAAAATTATCAAAAGAAAATAATTTTTCTTAATTTTATTTATAACACTTTTATTTATACATTTACTGATTATTATTTTAATTTGATTTATTATTTTCTTTCCTTTTCATTTTGCATTTATTACAAAAATTACGAAAAGAAAAATTTAAATTATTACATTTTTCACAATACCAATCGTCCTTATGATAATTATAAATTTCTTCTAATTCACTATTTTCGTTTTGAAATTTATTATTTATTATTTTTTTTGCCTTTTTAATTATTCCACATCTATTACATTTATTTCTATTTTCATAATTAAAATTATTACATTCTTCACAAATCCATCCTATTTTTCCAAACATTTGAATTAAGTATTCATCATTTAATTTAGATTTTTGTTTTTTTTTTATTTTTTTCTTTTTATTTTTCAAATTATTATTATTACTATTATTATCTTCATCATCATTAATATTATTATTATTGTTAATACTATTATAATTATCAATATTATTAATATTGATATTTTGATTAATTGGATTCATATTATTTTGGATTATTTGATTTTCATTTCCCCAAGGAATAAAATTTTTAAAAGAATAATTTCTTACTTTTTTATTATCAATATTTAAAGGAAAATTATTATAATTAATTAAAGAATTGTTAAAAATTGGATGATTATAAATATTGTTTTGAACAAAATTTTCATTTATTCTATCATTAATATTATTTTCATTTTCATCAATTGGATTTATATTATAACTACTATTTCTAGTATTAATTGAAGCATAAGAATTTTCAGAAAATTTATGATTATATTTTTTTTCTTCATTTTGACTTTTGTTATTATCAAATTTTTTATATGACAAATCATTATATTGATTAATTTGAAATTCTTCATCATCTTTATCAAAAGAAAATATACTATTTTTATTAGTATTTGTTTCAAAATCCAAATCAATTAATTTTGAAGGAGAAATATTTGGACTAATATAATCTATTTGTTTTATTAAGTCATTTGGTAATAGATTATTTTCTAATATTTTTTCAAAGCTATGATTTAAATTATTTATCGATTGATTTTCATTATCTTTTAAATTTATATCTAAAAGTAAGACAGAACTAAAACCTTTTTTATTCATATTTACACTTTCGAGATTATATTTATTTAATTCTTGAAATGTATATTTTTTGGATATAGACATTTATTTTGAATTTTCAATTTTTTTACTAAAATATTATAACTAAATTATTTAAAATCATTTTTTAAATTTTATTAAATTTTTTTTATTTTAAATCTCAAAGAATCAATTTTTCAAATTATTCTGGAATATTAATTATTTTGATCTTTCTTTGTTCTTTAATTTAGGAAACACAATAAATTAAATGATAAATAATAAATCTCAATATAGAATTATATTTAAATTTTTGAAATGAATTAAAAAATATATAAAAATAATTAAATTTAATTTAAATAATAAGACATATTTTTCAAACATATATTAAACATTTTATTTATCAAATTTAAAAAATAAATAATAAAAAAAATTAAAAGAGTTGTAAAATATGATTATATAAGAATAGTTTAGATTATTCATTATGAATAAAAATTGTCGGTGCTGAGATTCGAACTCAGGTTACCACGGCCACAACGTGGGATCCTAACCACTAGATGACACCGACTTCTGAATATTATAAAATATTTTCAAATAAATATTAATTTAAATTATAATTAATTTTTATTCAATAATTTTATAATCTTATTAATTCTTTATTTATATAAATTATATATGATTTTATTCTAATTTTTAATTATTAAAAATTAAATTTTTTATTTTTTTTAACCTTTTATATTTATTTTTTATTAAAAATTAATTTTAATATTTTTATTTTTATTAATATTTTTTTTAATAATATTTTATTT
>JAEEGL015531009.1_pt1 | contig 12955 bp, 10 predicted proteins | sample 9134231 | NCBI WGS metagenome assembly JAEEGL01 (sample SAMN16246548, study PRJNA631951) | gut metagenome | biome: gut microbiome; feature: rumen; material: fiber-attached | host: Bos | place: Iran: Karaj | collected 2018-10 | reverse complement strand
TTCCCTGGTTCCTGAAACGATAGCCAATTACGTCCAGGCCAGTTTCCCGGGCAACCTCATAGAGAAGATCGACAAGGAGCGTTTCGGATGGAGCATCGAGCTGAGCAATGACCTGGAACTTGATTTCTCCCCCGAAGGCGCACTTCTCAGGATAGACGACTAGATCATTCGTATTCTATAACAGCCTTGACCAACTTGTACTTTGTCACGACGTCATCGGCCCTTGGGGTGTCGTGGGAATAAGTCCTTGTGTTGTAGGCAAGGTACAGGTCGTCACCAATCCTGATGAATCCCGGAGCTGCCAGCACCCATTTTTCTTCCGGCTCGACCCATTTGTTCAGGTCGCAGGTGAGTTCTTTCGAGTACATCCCGTCGACCACGAAGCATTTGAAGAAGCAGGTGTCAGTCATTCCCGGGTACATGTTGTTGAGGTAAGTCGGGAACAGGATATCCCGGCTACCGTCGACAGGGCAGGCTGCCGGATTGTACAGGAAGTCTCCGGCAAGGGGTGTTATGTCCTTCAGGAGTTCCCCGTCGGGAGTGAATTCCGCCACGGCGTTCTTCCTGTCCTTATGCTCCTCATCCCATGTCCGGGTGTAGAGCTTATAGTGACCGTCCCTGGGAATCATCACGCTCTGGGTGTCATTCCACCGGGTTGAAAGCAGCACCTTTCCGTCGAATACCAGTCCGTCCTTCGACTTCCACATATACATCTTGAACTTCTTGCCCTCACGCACCCGGCCTACCATCCCGTAGGGCAGTTCCTTGTCCCCGGTGAAGAATATGGTCTGCTCGACTATGGAATCCATGATCTTCCCGCACATCTCATAGTGGATACCGTCGGTGGATTCTGCATAATACAGGTTCTGGTTATCCCAGTCGGGGCCGCACTCGTCGGCCTTGTAGCCGGAGAAATACATCCTGTAACCTCCTTCCGGGAGTTGGATGATGTTGAAATAATTGATCAGGTTCATCCCGACACCCTCGTTGCTCAAGATTTCAATCGGGGCTTCGGGGAAACTTACTGAAGCGATTTCTTTGACATCTTTCCTGCAGCATGATGACAGTACGGCTGCGATCAGGAAAACTGTGACGGCAGGATGCTTTTTCATTGGATGTGATGCTTTGGATTACAAGATACACATATTCAACGAAAAAACTCAGAAACCGAAACCAATAATAAGCAAGATATTATTGAAACGGGTCTTCCCGGTAATGTTATGCTCTGGATAAGGGATTCTCATGTTACTGATTCCGATATTTCCTTCGACGCCCCATTTGAAGTGTTTCCCGTGCTCGAAGATCAAGCTCGGACGGAGTCCGAAACCTGCATTCCTGAATTTGCGGTCATTGTTCCTCGGGTCGCCGGGATCGGCGTCTATATAGTAAGTGTCCTTTTCTTTTGAATAGTAGAAGCCTGGTCCGAGGCCGACCACTATCCTGCTTCCATCGGAGTCAGTGTGGAACCGGACATCGCAGAAAGCATCCACGCAAGAATAATGGTCTATGTCGCCACCTATCCATCCAATATGGGCTATGTCTCCAAGCATGCCGGTCGTCCCAACCCCGGGCATTACGGACCAGTTTTCATCAACCTTGACATCCAGGCCGTATGAAAGCCTCAGGGCAAGCCCCGGATTGTTGCCACTATTGAAAGTTCCGCTTTCCAAAAAAAGTCCCCCACCGATCTGGAATATATTCTCGAATCGTTTGATCCGTTCCTGTGCGCTGGCTCCTGCTACTGAAGACAGCACTGCGATGATAAGAATAATGGCCTTTTTCATATGATTGTCATGTGTACATATTCCTAAATCCCGGGATGCTTGATTCTTGCATCAGAATTCTGCAGTGGCACTGAAATTGATGCTTTTTTTGTGTATTAAGGATATAGTCATGAAAGCAATAATCAAGTATCTGGTCCTTTCTTCCGCAGTGTTGTGTCTCGCGGGCTGCGGATCGGCATATTACGGCTCCACACGCTACAAGAACGATGATATAAGCCTGGGCGATTCCAAAGGTCGCGTGGTGCAGAAATACGGCAAGCCCTACTCCCAGGAGATTGAGACCATCGATGGCAAGACTGTTGAGACGATAGGTTACAAGGAAAGGATGCGCTACGGCTACAGGATCAACACCTATTTCGTGTTCGAAGACGGCAAACTGATAAGGAAGGTCCAGCAGGAACAAAGGCCCCATCCCAGCATTACGGTCGACGAGGAATAAATAATCATAATCGCAATAATTGGTTTCAAATGGATAGAAGGAATTTCATCAAGGTGTCCGGCACTGCTGCGGCGCTTGGACTGACTGCGTCTTCAGTGCCGGGAATGGCGGCAGTGCCCGGTACTGTTTCCCAGGAAAAGAAGACACCTGCCGTGTCACATGCGTTTACGTTCAACAAAGGCAGATTCAAGATACTCCAGATCACCGACACCCATTTCATGATCGGTGACGAGAGGTGCAAGGATGTCCGGAAGAATCTCGAGGAACTCATCCGTACCGAGTCGCCTGATCTGATCATCCATACCGGCGATGTGATGAACGCCGGAGACCGGAATAGAACGGACGGAGAGGAAGCCATGCGGATTGTGCTTGGCTGGATTTCCGCATTCAAGATCCCGTTTGCCGTGGCACTGGGCAACCACGACGGCCAGTATGAACTGAACCGCAGTGAGATATTCAAGGTCGTCAAGAGTATTCCCCATGATGTCAATCAAGGCGTGGAAGGCATCTATGGCGATTCCAATGATGTTTTCACCCTTTCCGCCCCGGGCGAGGGCAAGCCGCAGTGGGTGTTCTATCTGTTTGATTCAGGTGACACTACCGATCTCAATGTCGTGGAAGGCCGAGAGTATGACTATGTCCACCACGACCAGATCGGCTGGTATCGGGACTGCTCATCCTATTTTGCAAGGCTGAACGGCGGAAAACCGGTGCCGTCCATCGCATTCCAGCATATTCCCACTCCCGAATTCGGCTATGTCCTCAGGGATAAGTTGCGCATAATCAAAGGCAATATCGGCGAAGAGCCCTGCACTCCGGCCATCAACTCCGGCCTCATGGCTAACTTCAAGGAAATGCGGGATGTCAAGGCCATTGTTTGCGGCCACGACCACGATGATGACTATGCTGCAAAATGGAAGGAGATATTCCTTATATACGGTCGTTTCAGCGGCGGAGACACCGTCTACAACGACCTCAAGCCCTGCGGAGCGCGTGTCTTCGAGTTCACCGAAGGTTCCGATAGCTTCCGCTCCTGGATCCGCCTTGTCGGCGGAGAAAAGATCCAGGACCTCCGCTTCCCGGAAGATTTCAACTGGTAGTGATATTACTGTTATTTTGTGATTATCTTTGCTCGTTATGAGCAAGCGTATGAAATCGTTTTCCGGCAGATTGACCAGGACGATAGTCATAATCGTCCTGGTTACCATGGCCGTCATTTCCATGGTCGTTTTCATCGTAACGGCAAGTGGACTGTATTCGGCTTTTAAGGATCGCTTCGCGGATGCCATCGAAAACATCAGCCGCAGCATAAGGGCCAATCTCGAAAAAGTCGAAATCTCTGCAGCCAATATAGCCGATGAGGTTACCTGGCATATCTCTTCGCCGGAGCTCATCGTATCGACTCTGGAGTATGAAATATCGGTTAACCGCAATCTTTCAGGATGCGGGATGGCTTTCGTCCCCGATTATTTCGAGGAGAAAGGAAGGTGGTTCGAACCCTATGCCAGTTATGGCGATGACGGAGCCACCGTCAGGAATATAGGTTCCGCTACCCACGATTACCATCAGACCGAATGGTTCACTTCCTGCTTGTCCAGCCCCGGCGGAACCTGGTCCAAGCCATATCTCGACCAGGACGGAGCCGGTACGCTGCTGTGTACCTACGGTATTCCTATCACCTCTCCGGAGGGGAAGCTTGCAGGAGTCCTGGGTGCGGACATGTCACTGATCTGGCTGGGCAGTCTTCTGGCCGAAATCGACAGAAGGGAGAACAGGATGGATTCGTTGCCTGAAAGCCTTGATGACAGGAAATTAGGTATATTCAGTTTTATCATAGGCCCCGAAGGGGAGTACATCGTTCATCCTGACAGCAAACGTTTCCTGGAAGGAGGCAATTTTTATGGTTATGCCGGCCCCGGCGATTCCGATAAATACCTGAAGCTCGGAGATGAGATGTGTGCAGGGAAGACCGGAGAGAAGACCGTCACGATGGATGGCCGGAAGTATGATGTCTTTTATGCCCCGGTTTCGGATTCCGGATGGTCCATGGGAATAGCCGTACCGATGAAAAGCCTGCTGCGACCAGCCTTCTCCTTCGGTTTTCTCATCCTTTTGCTCATCCTTTTCGGATTGATGATAGTGTCCCTGATCTGCCGAAACGCTATCAAGAAGTTTGCGCAGCCGCTTGTCCAACTCGCCGGCTCAGCCACGGAAGTGGCCCGCGGCAAGTTTGATACCAAGCTTCCCGAGATCAGGAGCGAGGATGAGGTACGTCTGCTCCGGGACTCGTTCGACGATATGCAGAAATCCCTTTCCAAGTACATCGAAGAGCTTACCGAGACGACCGCCCAGAAAGCTTCTATGGAAAACGAGCTGGACATAGCCAGGAATATACAGATGGCGATGCTTCCGATGACCTGGCCGGCATTCCCGGACAGGGACGACATCGACATCTTCGGCAGCCTGACTCCTGCGAAGGCCGTCGGAGGAGACCTGTACGACTTCTGTATCCGTGACGGAAAGCTTTTCTTCTGCATCGGTGACGTTTCCGGCAAGGGTATCCCGGCTTCCTTGGTGATGGCCGTCATCAGTTCCATGTTCAGGACACTCTCGGCTTCGGAGGACGGTCCTGACAAGATTGTGTCCGTCATCAATTCATCGATGGCTTCCCGTAATGAGAACCTGATGTTCGTCACTCTATTTGCCGGTGAGCTCGACCTGAGAACCGGGAAGTTGATGTATTGCAACGCCGGTCACAATGCTCCGATAATCGTTGAGGGCGGTTCTCCACGTTTCCTGGATACCGATGCCAATATCCCGGTCGGCATCATGGCCGATTGGAAGTATTCGCTTCAGACAGCGGAGCTCGCAGCCGGAACGGTCCTCTTCCTCTATACTGACGGTCTCACTGAAGCGACCCGCGAGGATGATTCCTTGTTCGGGGAAGAGAGGGTCTTTTCCAATCTCTCCGGTCAAATGGCGGAAAACTCATCCAGAAACCTGGTCGCCCATATGATAGGCGCCGTCAAGGAGTTTGTCGGTGATGCAGAGCAGAGTGATGACCTGACCATGCTCGTGCTGAAGGTGAAAGGCGGACGCTGACAGGTGCGTCAGGTTGAGAAAAAAGCTTATCTTTGCAGATACACTGAAACAAACCATGCGTAGTCTTCGAGTCGTACTAACCATTCTTCTCCTTTTGCCGGCCTTTTGTTTTCAGGCGTATTCCCAACGGCCGGATTCGTTCTGGGGCAAGATTGTCAACAAGATATCTGCTCCATCCATGGAACTGAACCCCAGCGCAGTCTATCAGCCGACGGCACGCTGGAGTGTCGCGGTGTCGGGCGAACTGCACCAGGCTGGAGCCACCCAGGAAAACACGATTGATTATATCTTTACGGAAGAAGAAGTTGCCGTTGGCGGCTCCGAACTCTTGCAAGCATACGCCTCGACCAAACTCCTGGGCGGTGTGGACAAGGTAGTCGGCCTGCAGGTCGGGTACGGAAACCTTTCTTTGGGTTGGAACCACAGAGTAGGAGGCGACAGGGCGAGCACCAACACATCCTTCTCTTTTGACTATCTCGCCCCGGGCTACGCCTTGCAATTGCAATATTTCGACTTCCGCCGTCCGGCTGACTATGAAATGAGGATTGGTGTCGGCGGAGATTGGGGTGACATTGAAGATTCCGGCCAGACTGAAAAACCGGGACGCATGACCACCTTCATCGCCGATGCGTTCTATGCATTCAACCGGCACAGTTTCGCTTATTCCGCAGTTTACAAAGGGAATGTGGTCCAGCGGCGGTCCGCCGGGACATGGATGTTCGGGGTCAAATACCTCCAGGGGTTGTTCGAATATGATCCGGACGAACTGGTTTCCGATCTGTTGTTCGGAATGGTTCGGCAAGACACCAGGCAGGTTTCCTTCGGAGGCGGTTTTTCGTACAACCTGGTTCCTTTCCACCGACAGCCCGGACCTGACGGGGAAGGACTCCGCAACCTGACCTTCAATCTGACAGCCATTCCCATGGTCACCCTATTCAACCAGTTCTCCTCCACGATGAAGAACAACTTTCTTGGAGAGGATCCGGTCTTAACCAGGAATGTCATCAACGGCAAGTTGCTCGTGAACTATGTGTTCAAGGCCGGGGCCATCTATTCCTGGGACCGGTTTTTTGTCGGCGTCTCGGGCAGTTATGACAGTTATAAATACAAAGGATCCACCAACGTTCCGGAAGAAATGTCGGATGAATTAGTCGAGTTCGGCAAAATATACTCCTCCGGCCTTTTCAGCCGGTGGTCTGCAAGCCTCAAGCTCTGCGTGAAGTTTTAGAAATCAAATCCTATCGACAGGGCAGCGGAAAAACCTGTCTCGTTGCACCACTGTCCTCCTAGTTTCATAGGGCCGAAGGTTGATTTCTGTCCCAATTCCACACCAAAGGCATAAGCTGAAATGGGTGTCCGCACCAGGTCTTTCAGTACACTCTTATCCTGGAACATGCCACCGCGCAGCGTGAAGAAATTCTTGTGGTTGAGGCGGAAACGAACGTCAAGTTGGGCTGTGGCAGCGAAATTGTCGCACACGTAGAACCCTTGGCTGAACCCGAAGAACGGAATCTGGTTGTCGATGTACCGGCCCGCCAGGGTACCGCCGGTGGCCAGCGTGTGGATGAAATCCATATGCCCGGGGGTCTCTGTCTGCCAACCGACATACAAGGAAGGCTGCAGAACGACGGCATTGCCGAGCGACAGAGCGGCGGAGGCGTGAACCGTACCTACGCTATAGGGTGGAACCTCCCCTTCATAGTAAGTGCCGGCCGCCATCCCCTCGTCTTCCAGATATATGGAGAAGCCGTCAAACACGTAGCGGGTATCCAAGCCGAGCCGGTAGCCCCGGGTCGGGAAATAGCTCTCATTGAAAGTATCGTAGTGGATGGAAGCAAAGGTGGAAAACCAATGACTCCGGAAATCCCAACCCTCCCAATGCATGGAGTCGTCCAGATAGTTTTCGTACGGCTCAAAATCATAGGCCGCCCCGAAACGCACGTTTCCATAGACCAGCCGGGTATCTTCGGCATACAGTTCCACGCGGGAGTTCACCCCGTTGTACCGTGCTTTCGAGAAAGCCCTGGCCTGGGAGGCGTCGTCTATGTGATAACTGAAGTTCCGATAGGAGTTTTTCCAGGAGACACCAAAGACTGGCAACTCTGCCAGGGGCTTGTAGGAAAGGTCCATATCCAGCTTGGAAACCTGACCGATCTTGAGTTCGGAAATGAAGCGGAGTCCGCTCAGCTTCCGGGTACCGATGCCAAGGTGGGCGCCCAGATACAACGCTTCATCAGAGTCCAGGTGAATGCCTAAGCCGGCTTCATTGGTCTGCCCCTTCTGGCAGTCGAAAATGAGCGTATAGGGCTCCTGCTCGCCACTGATCCGGTAAGTGACCGACTCAAACGCCTTTGTACCATATAGGGCAGAGAGGACTCCCTCGATCTCTTTCCTGCCGTACATTCCATCACGGGGCAGAAGGGCAGGGCTGATAATGTACTCTGCCTCCTTTTCCGTAACGCCTTCATAGCGGATTTCCCCCACACGGACTTCGTGCTTGGACAGGTCGATAGCCTGACGACGTTCTGGAGCCTGTCCGTTCTGAGCGACGCCGATCCGCTTCGCAATGGCTTCGAAAGCTTCCTTATTCTCCACTGCCTTGGCATACCCTTGTGCAATGATGTCGTCAACGCTCTTAGAATCAAAGGACAACATCGTATATCCTGGCAATTCGTGCTGGAGAAGGATGTCCGTATTCCGCCTGTTGGCCTCGCAGATGTCTGCGGATAACAGGGTAATGTGCTGCATAAGGATGTTAGCCAGGCCTCCGAAGTCCGCAAGTGTGCGGGGCACGGGCATTTCCGAACCGATGACGATATCTGCACCCATTGCTTTGGCGACGTCCACGGGGAAGTTGTTGCGCGTACCGCCATCAACCAGTACCATCCCCTCCAGTCTTACCGGCCGGAAGTAACCAGGGATGGCCATAGTGGAACGCATCGCGTCCACCAGGCTGCCAGAAGTCCAGTTCTTCTCATTCATGCTGACCATATCAGTAGCCACGCAGAAGAAGGGGACCGGGAGTTTGTCGAAAGACAGAGAATCCTGATAGCCGACGGTGACGGAGCTAAGGGTATTCCGGACGTTGTACCCGAACAGGAAGCCGTCAGGCAGGCCCATCCCCACTTTGGCCATCATCTCCTTGCTCATGTCACCGGTCCTGGTGTCACTCTGCTCGAAATTCCTGTTGAAGCGGGTCTGCCTGTCAATTCTGCTCTTCATATCTTCATCGTCGTAGTGGAACGGGACCGTTATGGCGAAACGCTCCTTGTTGCGACGGACCTTGTACGTCTGGAAACTGTCCGGAATCTTGTCGGACATCATCACGGTCCAGTCGAAGGAACGCACCAGGGAATCCAGGTACTCCGCCCCATAACCGAGAGAGTATAGACCGGAGACCAGGCCGCCCATGCTGGTTCCTCCCACAAGATCCACCGGAATGCCCATTTCCTCGATGTAGCGCAGAACGCCAAGATGAGCCATACCACGCGCACCACCGCCACCAAGTACCACCGCAACAGTAGGACGGTACTGGCGGATAGAATCCATCCTGGCCCGGATGCGGACGACTGCAAGGGAGTCTTCCGTCGGGTTGACACTGGGAGCGATGAATGTGTTTTGCGCTGTTCCGAGAACGGTGGACAAGCAGATACAGATTGGCAGCAGGGCGCTTTTTAGAAAAGTCATATTATAAGTTTTTCAGATATACAAAGATATGAAGAATTCCTGTTCGGGCAACACTCATATCTCAAGTGAAAGCAACTGGATTCCAGTCGCCTCCATTTTGACAAATTGGCGCACATTCCCAGGCCACTCACTCCGTAGAAATAGCTATTGTTGTGCGCCACAGGCCTATTCCCGTGTCCCAGTCACAACGACCTTGCTTGTGGTGCAGTAGAATGGATATTGTAGTGTGCCTATTTGGCGAATAAGATGCGGCATCATTGGGGAGCACCTTTCTGAAGCGGCCGCAAAGGCTTGGTTATTACTTGATAGGGATTTTGAAACGGGCACGGATACTTGCAAGATCGTTTTGACTTCTTAGGATCGGCCCGACTGACCGGCCTCTGACGACTATACAGACAAGTTCACCGGGGAAGGCGAATTTCGGGTTGCCCGATTATCTTTCGTCCTCAATAGAACCGGATCCGACAAGAACCAATTGTTTGAAAATGTGGTTTAAATAACTGCAGACTAATCATTTAACACCATATTTGCGACGACTTTCCCTGTAACGTAAAACTGGTCGCAAAAAATGGCATTTTCAAGCAGTAATAGCCAATATTCCAATAAAGTCTTTTCATAGGTCACCAGCCCCACAACGACCTGCAGGGCAGTTTTTACCCAAAATAAAAAGGCCTTCGCATCTCGCAAAGGCCTTGGAGAGCGGAAAACGAGACTCGAACTCGCGACCCCGACCTTGGCAAGGTCGTGCTCTACCAACTGAGCTATTTCCGCAGTATTTTGGGTTTTGTACTCCCGTTTTGGTGAATCGGGATGACAAAGGTACAACATTTTTGGAAACGAGCAAATTTTTTTTGAGTATATTTGTGTATCGGCAGAATTCAAATCAATCCTTTAATATGAAAAAAGCATTATCAATCATCCTCCTGGCATTGCTCGGAGCCTCCTGGGCAGGGGCGAAGGTGACCCTCCCTTCATTCTTCAGCGACAACATGGTCCTTCAGCGCAATGCCGATGTGGCCATCTGGGGTTGGACCGATTCCGGCAGCAAGGTCACTATCACTACGACCTGGACCGGCGTGAAATTCACCGCCGTTCCGGACAAGGACGGAAAGTGGACGGCCACCTTGCAGACACCCGAGGCAGGAGGACCTTACAAGATATTCATAAATGACGGTGAAAGGTTGACACTGAGCAATATCCTCATCGGAGAAGTATGGTTCTGCTCAGGCCAGTCCAACATGGAAATGGTAATGGCCGGATATTCAGGCCAGCCAACCGAGGGTGCGACGGACATCATCCTTGATGCGAAGGCAAGTACTCCGATCCGAATGTGCACGATCACGAAGAAGGCTTCCCTCAAGCCAGTGACCGAATGTGAAGGATCATGGCAGGAGAACACCCCCGAGGCTGTAGCCAATACCAGCGCTACTGCATATTTCTTCGCAAAGAAGCTTCAGGATGCCCTCGGAATTCCGGTAGGCATACTGATTTCCTGCTGGGGAGGGTCCACCATTGAGACCTGGATCGACCGCGAGACCATAGGCGGAAAGTTCCCGGGCGAATTCAACCTCGATTTCCTCGACGGAACCGAGATGCCGAAAAACAATTACCAGACCCCCTGCACCCTTTTCAACGGCCAGGTCGCTCCTCTGGTGCCGTTCACCTTCAAGGGTATGATATGGTATCAGGGCGAAGCAAACCGCGGCAGGGCAGAGCAGTACATCCGCCTGCAGAAGGAATATGTCGAAATGATGAGGCGTCTCTTCAACAATCCTGACGCCCCGTTCTATTTCGTACAGATCGCTCCATATCCCTATGATGCCCCTGACGACTGGACTTCCGGCTACTTCTGCGAGGCCCAGCGCAAGTCGCTCGACGTTATTCCCCATAGCGGAATGGCCGCCACGGTGGATATCGGTGAATATGGCACCATCCATCCATGCAAGAAGAAGGAGGTCGGCAGCCGTCTTGCCTATCTCGCCCTTGTCAATGATTATGGCCTGAAGGGAGTCAGTCCCGTTTCTCCCACCTATGAGAGCGTGAAATTCGAAGACGGGAAGGCATTCGTCCAGTTCAAGGTGGACCACAGGCTCCTTTCGCCGATAGGCACCGATCTCGGCGGATTCGAGATCGCCGGCGAGGACAAGGTGTTCCATCCCGCAGACGCTATGATCTCCGGTTGGAGCGGAGTAGTCGTGGTCAGCAGTCCCGATGTCCCTGAACCCAAGGCGGTACGTTACTGCTTCAGGAACTGGGGAGTGGGAACCTTGTTCAACAATTATGGAATCCCGGTCGGTCCCTTCCGCACTGACGACTGGAATCTTTAACCCTTGACATCCTGCAGATAATGAAGAAGTTTTTCCTCATCGTCGTCGCATTGGCGGCGTTCGCTTCGCTTGGATATGCGCAGACGGCTGACGAGATAGTCGAGCGCATGGACAAGGAGCTCAAGAAGGGTGAATCCGTCGGAACCGCCGTTACCTTTGATATCCATATCCCGATAATCGGCCAGGTGTCCTCACGCATCAGGACCCTTGGGAACAGGAGCCGTGCCGACATCGATGCAAAGGGAGAGAAGGGTATAATCTGGGTCGTGAAGGACACCTCCTGGTCATATTCGCCCAAGGACAACGAGATTGTGATCGAGTTGGGAAAGAAGGATAACGGTTCATCCCAGCAGGGGAATGAGATGCTGTCAGGTATAACTGAAGGATACAACGTCTCCATCGTGAAGGAGACGGCTGACAGCTGGCAGCTCCGCTGCGACAAGGCCAAGGGCAACAAGGATAAGGACGATCCCGCCAAGATGGACCTCGTTGTCGCAAAGAAGACCTGGCTCCCTGTCAGCCTTAAGGCGAAGTACAAGGGAGTGACCGTGACCCTGCGCGATTTCTCGCTGGGCGTTTCCAGGAAGGAAGTCACATTCAACCCCTCTGATTACAAAGGGGTCAAGATAATTGACAAGAGAAGTAACTAGACTTCGATGGCGGTATTGAACTCCGAGAGGAAGCGGAGGTCGTTTTCGAAATAGTGCCGAAGGTCATTGACCTGCCATTTCAGCATGGCGATTCGCTCCAGGCCCATTCCGAATGCGAATCCGCTGTATTTCTTGCTGTCGATCCCGGATGCTTCCAGGACGTTGGGATCGACCATTCCGCAACCCAGGATTTCCAGCCAGCCGGTTCCCTTGCAGATGTTGCAGCCCTTGCCGTGGCAGATGTTGCAGCTGACGTCGACCTCGCTTGAAGGCTCGGTGAAGGGGAAGTAGGACGGCCTCATCCTGATCGCGGTCTCGGGGCCGAACATCTCGCGGGCGAACAGCAGGATGGCCTGTTTCAGGTCGGCGAAGGTCACGTTTTCGTCGATGTAAAGGCCTTCTACCTGATGGAATATGCAATGGGCGCGGGCTGATATGGCTTCATTGCGGAATACCCTTCCGGGGCATATGACCCTGATCGGGAGTTTCATGGTCTCCATTGCCCGGACCTGGACTGATGAGGTATGGGTCCTGAGAAGGAGCGGGTTAAGATGCCCAGCGGACACGAAGAAAGTATCCTGCATGTCCCTTGCAGGGTGGTTCGGGGGGAAATTGAGAGCTTCGAAAACGTGGTAGTCGTCCTCAATCTCAGGTCCTTCCGCCACATCGTATCCGAATTTGCGGAATATGTCTACGATCTGCTGGCGTACGATGGAAACCGGATGCCTTGATCCGAGTGGAACGGGGGTCCCGGGCATTGAAAGGTCTTCCTTCGGACCGTCAGAGACTGAAGACGAGGCGGTCATTTCCTTGAGAGCCTCAATCCTGGAGGTGGCTGCCTGTTTAAGTTCGTTGATCTTCTTTCCGAACTCTCTCTTGAGGTCGGGGCTGAAAGACCGGAACTCTTCGAAAAGCCTGGTTATCTCTCCTTTCTTGCCAAGGAGACGGACCCTGGCTTCTTCCACT
>JAEEGL014960586.1_pt1 | contig 12955 bp, 8 predicted proteins | sample 9134231 | NCBI WGS metagenome assembly JAEEGL01 (sample SAMN16246548, study PRJNA631951) | gut metagenome | biome: gut microbiome; feature: rumen; material: fiber-attached | host: Bos | place: Iran: Karaj | collected 2018-10 | reverse complement strand
TTGGGACGCTCGAGGCAGGCGATGACCTTCAGGCGGTCGGCGATTTCGTCGGCGAACATCTTGCCGGGTTGGGTGAAATGCGACAACACGCCACGGAACTTCGGCAACTTGACGAGCTTCAAGGCACCGCCTTTGGCTTTGTTGTCGAGGATAGGCAGGTAGTCGGTCGGGAACGACACGTCGGCCACTTCCACCTTCCAGCCTTCCTTGCCAATTTCACGATTGAGGCGCTCTTGCAACTGCACCAATGACCACTGGCGGAAACACTCGTTGTGCGACAGCTCGGGAATCCACTTGGCGTGTTGCACACCCTTCAACTCGATACGGGTGCCACCCGTGCAGCTCACGTTGACATCTTGACGGCCTGCGCCCATGCCTGTGCGGACCAGACCCGTGCTGCGGCCGAGGAAGCGGATGTATTCGCAGGTCTCGCGCAGCTCTTCAGGGTTCTTGCAATCGGGATAGGTGACGGTCTCAATCAACGGCACACCCAGACGGTCGGTCTGGTAGATACGGCGGTGGCCGATGTCGCTGATTTCACGGCAGGCGTCCTCTTCGATACTCAGCTGGATGAGGCGGATATCCTTTTTCGGCAGCTTCAGCAGGCCTTCCACACCCACGATGGCGGTACGCTGGAAGCCTGTCGGGATGGAGCCGTCGAGGTATTGCTTACGGGTGATATGCACCTCGCCCACGATGTTCAAATTGGAACGCAGGGCGATGATGATGGCGTTATGCAGTGCCTCGCGGTTAATGGGGAATGGCGGGGTGTCGTCGACATCGTAGGTGCAGGCGGTGCCGTCCTTGATGCGGTAGACAATCTCTTTCTTCGTCTTGAACTCCATCAGGGCCGTGCCGTCGTATTCGCCTAACTCCGAAAGCGTCGGACGCATATGGCGGATCAGCTCGGCATCGTAGTCGTCAAATTTGTTGAATTGTCCGGCGGGACAGCGGCAAAACAGCTTCTCCTTAGTCTTGATCTGCTGGTGCACTTCCAGTCCCGACATGAAGCCTATGCGGTCATAGTCTTCTTGGGTGGCTTTCTTGCGCTCGACGTAGCCGGCTTGTTGTTTGGTCAGCTCGTAGTTGGCGCGTGGGTCAAAGTTGGTGCTCATATTTGTTTAGTTTGTTTTTCAAAAAGAATCGGCTAAAATAGGAAATATTTGGATTAGTTATAAAAAATGGGGTAAAATTTCATTCAAAAAACTACTACCTCTTTTTCTCAAAATGCTGGTAGTCTTTCACACTACGCCAATCGCCGCCCCATTGGAACCCAAAAGACTCAAACACCTTCTTGCAGAAATCGTTTTCGTCGATTTTGTGGGGGAAGTTTCTGCTTCTATCCACATAATCTGTCGCGGTGGAAGGCTGGACACTTGACCCTCTTACACAAGGATTTTGTAATGGGTTGATGTCGACAGCCATCCCGTAGGCATGACGAGACAACGTCGTCGAGCCAGCTACGGTTCGGTAATTAAAGCAGGAGGTATTGTTGGCTTGCATGGAGGCCTCGTCGGAAGCACCGAAATCGTCCACCAAGCGGATGCTATTGATGGGGTAGCCCTTCGTGAACAAAGCCCTGAAAATGAGAAGCAGATCATGGGAGATGGCTCGGTTACAAACCAACTCCCCTTTTTGCACCTTGCCATTGAAATCATAATAACAGACGGTAAGGTAGCGCAGTTCGTCAAAGCCTATAGTAGCCGAAGGGGGCATTGACTTCCCTTGCATTCTGGCTTTTACTGTTTTTGGGACAGGCTGCGAAACAAACAAAAAGTCCTTATACCTCAGCGTGTCGTTGGTTTGGGCAACGACATGCTGAGGGATAAAGAAAACGAAGAATAAAAAAACTAGTTTTCTCACTGGGGCTTATAAGTCTTGCCGTTTAGCTCTTGAAAGTTTTTGATAAACGCCACGTTCGTTTTCTCCACACTATTCAAGGCCGATTCTGTCACGCTGGAATTGGGATGGTACCACCCAAACTGCTTGAAATAATTGTTCAGTTCTTGCGAGTTAAACACATAACCATGTTTAGCATACACACTATTGCGAAGATACGTCAAGTCTTTGGCCGACAATGACCGCAGGTCGCTATCAGTGAAAAGGTAAACGCTGGCATCCCTACCAAACAAATCTAACAATTCATTTGACAACGCGGCTCCTTGGAACTCCTCAGTCGGCGTGTCCTGAATATACTGTGTTGCGACATAACCCACAATACCCTGACAATTAACCATGGTCCAATCGTTACCTCTTTCTAACAACACAGCACCTTCGGGACCGTTGCGGAGTACTCCCAAAATAGGAGCCTTCCCCTGGGGTGATTGGCGGATATTGACAAAGCCATCATAGGCATTGGAGAAGACACGGCTCGGGTATTGCGTGTTGGCGATGAGCACAGCCGATTCTAAAGTATAGGATTGGATCTTATGAAGGAAGATACCGGGAGTATGCTCACCTGGCATGATATAGATACAATGTTGCTGTTCATCCACACAATAAATCTCATTGAAACCAAGAACGTCTTGTTCATATCCAGAGACATAATTAATATGACGTATTTTGAGCTCATAATCTTGTTGCGGCATCTCCTCAACCTTATCAAAAACATCGCCTTGGACACTACTTACGGACTGGATGTATGAATCTGTCACGATCATACGTGCAAAGTTATAGGGATCTTCCGCACCGGCCCAAACGCCCTCTAGCCATTCGTAGCCTTTCAGCTTAGAAACGTTTGATGATTCAACTGTTTCAATCACATTCTGTTCTTCCTCTGGAATTTCTTCATATTCAATTTTTTCGGGTTTACCCTTAATCAATCCGTTCACCTTCTCCTTAATCTTTCCGCAAGAAGAGAAAACCAGCCCAACGGTCAGAAAGAGCACTACTGCATAAACTGTTTTTTTCATGTTTGTATGATTTTAGGTTTCTGATATGCAAATAACGAGGATGCGTTATGAAATGCACCCTCGTTATTCTGCTTTTGTTGACATTATCAATCAAGAGCGCTAATGGCTTGAATAACCCATACGATGAAGGAGACCAAAGCCAACAGCACGGATATTCCAGAGACGATCAAAGCCGGCAAGAACACGCCTTTGGGCTCTTTTTTAAAGTTCTTTACTGCGGTGAGAATACCCATTGCACCGGCGCCCAAGCACAAAAGAATCTTGGGAATAGCAAAATAGTCCAGCGTATCGGACATCAAAGAGATTGACATGGCGCAAACGATGGCCACTAAGGAATAGAACAAGGCCATGATAACCGTGGTCATGCTGGCACATTCTTTCTTTTCTTCCATAGGTTGTTGAACGTTTTCCATAATGTTAGTTTTTAATTATTGAAATTTAACGAATGAAATAGGTTTCATACCTGCAAAAATACAACATAATATGACACAAACAACTTTTTTCAACTTTTTTTTTGTACGAGTGGTTTTTCTTCAACTAATCTTTCCCGTCGTCTATCGTTCGTGCAATCTTTTCAATATTCAAGCTGCGGGCCGAGGCGTCAATGATATCCTTGTAGATGCCTCCTTTCTTGTAGATGCTGTCGGGGTCGCCCGACTCCTCCACATGGCCTGTCTTGAGCGCGTAGACCATCTCACTATCAATGATTTGCGAAATACTGTGCGAAATAATGATGACCGTGCGGTCTTTCTTAATGGCATCGAGACTGTTCTTGATTTGTTCGGTAGCGATGGCGTCAAGGCTGGCAGTGGGCTCGTCAAGGAAGATAATGGGCGGGTTTTTGAGGAACATGCGTGCAATGGCAATGCGCTGCTGCTGTCCACCCGAGAGGTCGGAAGCTTTGTTTTCGAACTGCTTGGGTAGTTCCATGATTTGGTCGTAGATGTACGACTTCTTGGCAGCTTCAATTACGTCTTCGTGCGTAGCGTTGGGATTACCATACAGGATATTCTCCTCGATGGTGCCGTCGAAGATATGGTTCTTTTGAAGCACCAAGCCTATGTTTTCGCGAAGGAATTTCGTATCGTACTCGCGCAAGTCGACACCATCCAAAGTGATTGTGCCCACCTGAGGCTCGTAGAACTTGTCCAACAGGTTGACAATAGTGCTCTTGCCTGCGCCCGAGAGACCCACCAATGCCGTAATCTTGTTCGGCTCGATGGTCATATTGACGTCGAAAAGGGCCTGGTTACCATTGGGATAGGTGAAATCGACATGGCTGAGCTCGAACTTGCCGTAAATCTTCTCGGGACGGTAACTGCCCGAAGGTTCCACTTCCTCTTCTGCATCAAGGATGCCGAAGAAGCCCTCGGCATAAATCAAGGCGTCATTCACATCGTCGAAGATACGTTGCAACTGGGTAATAGGTGCGATGACATTGCTGAACAGCATCACATGGTACATGATTTTACCAATAGTCATACCCGGATAGCCTCTCAGAACGAGATAGGCAGTAAGAATGATGACAAGCACCGTGCCCACCTGCTTCACGAAGTTCTTCACACCGTTATAGTAAAACGCCACCTTTCGCGTTTTCATTTGGTTTTCAGTCACTTGGTTTTGAATATCCAACTGCTTCTGGCCTTCGATTCGTTCGCGATTGAAGCTCTTGATGACGTTGATAGAGTCTATGATGTTTTTGATACCTTGGCTCTTGCTCTCGAGATGCCCTCGCATCTCACGACGCCACCCTTTGAGTCGACGGGCCTGACGATAGGTGATCCAGAAGTAGATGGGCACGATACCCAAAGCCACCAAACCCACGTACACGTTGGCGGCAAACATCAACACTAATGCCAACACTGCACTCGTGAACAACGGCAGTAAATCGATGAAGAAGTTTTGCACCGTTCGCGACAGGCTACTTACGCCTTGGTCGATACGGGCTTGGAGCTTACCTGTGGCATTGTCGCCAGTGTTGAAATAAGCCATGCGGAAAGTCAGCACCCTCTCAATGACACTTTGGGCTAAGTCGCGGCTGACGAAGATGCGCATGCGTTCACCATAGTAATTCTGCGCAAAGGTGATAAGGGCAGAAAGGATTTCTTTACCAAGTAGGACAACAGCAATCATGATCATGATGCAGGCAGCATGACCCAAACCGAAGGATGGGCTAACTAAAGCATCTATGGCTCCAAGCATCTTATTTAGCAAAATGGTTAGGAAGGAACCTTGCTGTTCAGCATCAGCATTTGTAATCAAACTATTGATTGCGTCAACCGCCCAATCAAGCACGATAGCGTTGACCTGAGCCATTAGTGAACCTACCAACGTGAGGACTAAAGTAATGAACACAAGCCATTTGTAAGGCTTCACGAAGGGGCTGACGTTTTTGAAGAGCTGGAAGAGATTCATCTTATGTTGGTATTATTAATTTGTTTCTTCAGGGCACACATACATTAAACACTTGCGGCAGTCGAATTCTAGACGGAAAAGAACGTTCGTATTAATCCCCCCTGCCCCCCTTAAAAGGGGGACGCCTGCCGGACGCAAGTAAAGGGGCGTGGCCTTTTGTCCCGTTTCTCTGCTGCACAACCCGTTGGCGTAACGGATGCAGTGGTGACAGGTCATGAGGTGGTCGGGGATGGTGTCGGGGTCTTGGGAGTTGAGAGTTGAGAGTTGAGAGTTGAGAGTTGAGAGTTTTGGGGGTACAGTTTCAGAGGGGGACGATAGGCGCTGGCTGCGGTGGGTTTGGTGGTCAACGATTAATGCATTTGTCAGTTTTTCAACCAATTGTCGTTTCATCTCGCCGATGACAGAGGCAGGAATGAGGCGCGGCTCTGTGAATTGCAACTCCAGATTGACGGGGTTGAAGGGCGTGTCGCCCCATTGCAAGGCCTTCTTGCGGATGTTTTCGATGGCCTTTTCGGGGTTGGTGGCGGTGATTTTTTTAATTGATAGTTGATAATTGATAGTTGATAATTGGGGCGATGGGAATTGGGCAGACAATTCATACCCCGTTTCCGTTTCGGACAACGTCAATTCAATGTCAATTTTACGATTGCCATTCGAGGCATCCACCTGTTTTTGCCATTCGAGATCGAGGTTACGGTAAACTTTCGCACCGCGGAAAGCGCCATGGGGCCTGTTTGTAGAGACGGTGCGCACACCTTCTTTACCCAAAGTCACCACATCGGCGCGAAGGCCTATTAATTCATCGTCTTGATTCAAAAAGCACAGACCGTCGCCGTTGTGCAGGGTTTTGTCGGTAGCAATTTCCATGCGCAAAGGGTTGCACCAGGTCACTTCGCCGATGTATTCACCCATCGACTTGGGGGTGAAAGGTGAGCCGATGCCCTTTTGTCGCCCGTTGATGAAGAAATCGGTGAAACCACGATTGAAGGATTTCTCGGGGCTGACCTCGAAAGCGTATTGGCCATGGCCGCGCGAAGATTGCACATATTCCGTCCTATGTTCAAAAATCTCATCCAGTTTTTGGCGATAGAATGCCGTTACATTCTTCACATAATCAGCATCTTTCATCCTTCCTTCGATTTTGAAGCTGGTGATGCCAGCGTCCATCAGCTCTTCGAGATGCGCGCTGTTGTTGAGGTCTTTCAGACAAAGCAGATGGCGGTTTTTTATCAAAATCTTGCCCTCAGCATCCAACAAGTCGTAGGGCAGACGACAGGGCTGGGCGCAGGCACCGCGATTGGCGCTGCGGTTGCCTATGTATTGGCTAAGATAGCACTGCCCGCTGTGGCTCACGCACAAGGCACCATGGACAAAAAACTCCAAGGGCACGGTAGTCTTCTCCCTGATTTCGCGGATCTCCTGAAGGCTCAGCTCGCGGCCCAAAACCACTTGGCCAAACCCCAAACCCTCAAGAAGTTGCACCTTTTCAACGGTCAAGTTATCACACTGTGTGCTGGCATGAAGCGGGATGGGGGGAAGATCGAGTTGCAGGAGCTGCATATCCTGTACGATGAGTGCGTCGACACCAGCGTTCCAGCAGTCATAGGCCATTCGTCTTGCGAGATCCAGCTCCCTTTCGTATAATAAAGTGTTGAGGGTGACGTAGACCTTGGCATCGTAAAGCGCTGCATGACGGCAGAGGTGTTCGATGTCGGCCATCGTATTGGAGGCTTTCTCGCGGGCGCCAAACGAAGGGCCGCCGATGTAGACCGCGTCGGCGCCGTGGTTGATGGCGGCCATGCCCACCTCGCAGTCCTTGGCAGGCGAAAGCAGTTCTATCTTCTTCACATTCATGCCGCAAATTTACGCTTTTTCAGTTCGTTGCCGATAAATTTCGTATTTTTGCAGGTTATTTTCATCCTAAAAATGAAAAGTCGCACCCTCGTCATATTGTTCGCCCTGACTGCCGTCCTGCTCTTCGCCTCGATGATACAGCAGGCGACGGGACTCTTTCATTTTAAGGCCCTGAATGGTGTGATTACAGAAACTTCCCGGCCGAAAGCCGACTTTAAAAGCTTCTGCGACCGAAGCCTTCAAGACTCTACCGAAGCCTACCTCAAGCAGCATTACGGCTTCCGCGAGCCCCTTACACGCCTTAACAACCAGGCGCAATGGACGCTGTTTCGTTACTCACAAGTGGTTGAGGACCGTCGCATCTACATCACCGACGACAACTGGATCTTTGAGCCATGGACGGTCGAGGAATACTATCAAAGCTATGCTTACCGGTTCGCTAAAGACTCAGCTGAGATGGCTGACAAATTGGAAGCAGAGGCGCAACGTCTTCTTGAATTACAACAGCTTTTAGAGCCGTATGGCACCCATCTCTTCGTGGCGCTGCTGCCTGGCAAGGAGCAGGTTTGCAGCGAGCATATGCCTGAGAACACCCGTTATTTCAAAGACAAGAAAATCACCGCTTTCGACTTCTATTCGAAACGGCTGAATGAATTAGGCGTCAACAACATCAACCTAGGTGAATGGTTCATGCAAATCAAGGACACGGTGAGCTACGCGTTGTATCCCCAGACGGGCACACATTGGAGCAACCTCGCCGCCATCCATAGTGTCGACACCCTCGTTCGCTACATGGAATGGCTGAGCGACTCCAATCTGATCAACATCGAAGCGGGGGGTCACGTTTTTCAACGCACCCTAAAGCCTGACGCTGACCTCGAAGAACTGATGAACCTGGTATGGCCTCTTAAGAGAGACCCCAACTACCTCACCAAAGCCCTGTGCGAAGCCGACACCACAGCTTGGAGACCTCGATTGATTACCATAGGTGACTCGTACTATTGGAACATCCTGAATTTCACGCCTGTGCGAGACGTGTTTGACGGTATTCCCTATTGGTACTATTTCAGCACCGCCTATTTTGACAGCCCTGACGGCCGCGACACTCGCGTAGGCGACAAGGATGTCCTTCAAGAGGCCATTGACGCCGACTTCGTGATGCTTGCCTACTCCACCATCTCACTTTACAACATGAGCAACGGCTTCAGCCAGAGCCTGCTCACTAAGCTAAAGAAAAAACAAAAAACTGAACAACTGCAAACTAACAACTAATAAAAATGGCATTTAGCAGCAACGTATTCCTACTCTACTTCATGCCGGTGTTTTTCCTGGTGTATTTCCTCATGCCAAGGAAGACGCGCAACTATGTGCTGCTGCTAGCCTCACTCATCTTCTATGCCTGGGGTGCGCCTGAGTTTATCGTTCAACTCGTACTCTCCACCATACTCAACTTCTTCTTGGTAAAATGGATGTGCTCCATCAAAAACCCAAAAGGAAGGAAATGGCTCTGCGGCATCAGCATCTTCATCCCCATCGGGCTATTGTTGTTCTACAAATACGGCAACTTCACGATGGAGAACATCAATTCCTTGATTGGCTTGACAGGGCATGCGCCGCTGACATGGAAACGTATCCTGCTGCCTATCGGCATCTCGTTCTTCTCGTTCCAAAGTGTCACCTACACCTTAGACACTTACCGTGGCGTCAACCCGCCTTTGAAGAAGCTGAGCGACTATATGCTGTATATCACCATGTTCCCGCAGCTCATCGCGGGTCCTATTGTGCGCTACTGCGACGTGGCTGACCAGATCCGTCAGCGCGAGTCGACCTTGGCCGACCGTATGCAGGGCTTCTACCGCTTTGTCATTGGCTTGAGCAAGAAGATCCTCATCGCCGACGTCATCGGACGCTGTGTAGACCAAATGTTAGGCGCCGCCATCGGCCCTGCAATGGCGGGCGACGTGATGACACGTATCGCCACCCTCGACACAGGCACGGCCTGGCTTGTTGCCTTGGCCTACACCTTCCAGATCTACTTTGACTTCGCCGGCTACTCCGACATGGCCATAGGCTTGGGCCGCGTGATGGGTTTCAAGTTCCCCGAGAACTTCGACAACCCCTACACATCGCGTAGCATCACCGAGTTCTGGCGGCGTTGGCACATGACCCTCGGCACCTTCATCATGAACTACCTTTATATTCCGCTCGGTGGCAACCGCAAGGGCAAGGGGCGTATGTACCTCAATCTGTGGACCTGCTTCCTGCTGTCGGGTTTGTGGCACGGTGCCTCTTGGAACTTCGTCATCTGGGGTGCCTTGCATGGCCTATTCATCTGCTTAGACAAACTCTTCCTCGGCAAACTGATGAAACGAATCGGCACGGTGCCTTCCGTCATCCTTACCTTTCTTACCGTCACCGTCATCTGGGTGTTCTTCCGCATCGAGAACCTCGGCTTGGCCTGGACCTTCGTCACCCGTATGTTCGCCTTCGACTTCAGCGGCTTCGCCTTCAAGGGCAATGCCATGGTCTACACCGTCATGGCGGTAGCCGCCCTCTTCTCGTTCCTCACCCTGACGGGATGGGGCAAGAAGTTGGAGCAGAAGGTCTATTACACCGAATACAGCGGTCCCCAGCACATCATCGTTTGGATCGTGGCTGTCATCATGTTTATCTTCTGCGTGGCTGCCCTCAATGCCAGCAGCTTCAGTCCGTTTATCTATTTTAAGTTCTGATTATGACTCAAGACGGAAGGACACGAGACAAGAGGCGCAAGACGAGCTATGACATCGTCTTGTTCGGCATCCTCATGGTGTTGCTCTTCCTGCCCATGCTGCAAGCCCATGTCCTTCATATCCCTTTGAAGCCCTTGTACGGCGTGACCGAGGAGACGGAAAAACCAAAGTTTGATCTGGTTTCCTATCGCTCAGGCGATTTCGCCAAGCAGGAAGAGGCTTATGTTAGCAAGAACTTTGGCTTTCGCGAACCCGTCATCAGGCTTTACAACCAATACCTTTGGAGCTGCTACAAGAAAACCTACGCCCACGACGTGGTGGCAGGCAAACGAGGCTGGCTCTACACTCCCGAGAGTGTCAGCGACTACTATGGCAATGAACTTCTGCGATGGCAAGACTCACCCGAGGCCGCCCGACAAAGCTTTGACCGCGAAATCCGATACATGAACCGTGCGCGTGCCATCCTCAAGGAATACGACGTCGAGCTTTTGGCCTTCATCGCACCCGAAAAGAGTTTCCTCTATCCCGAATATCTCCCTGAACGCGAACGCGACACCACCACCTTCAACGCCAGCGGATACTTTTTGCAACAGTTTGAGGAGACCGGCTTCCCCTGCATCGACATGACACGGTGGTTTGAACAGGCGAAAGACACGGTCAGCTATCCGCTGATACCGCAGACGGGCGCCCATTGGGTCTTCCCCGCCGTTTACGCCGCCGACTCACTGTTCCGCTTTATGGGCGACCTGAAAGGCGTTGAACTCTCTAAGCTCCACATTGGAACATTACACGAAAGCGATAACCACGGCGCCGACAACGACTTGGAGAAGCTACTCAACCTGTCGCTACCCATCCGTAAACGCTACGGATACAGCCCCACTGCTGAGGTTACGGTGACAAGCGGACCGACAAACATAAAGCCAAAAGTGCTGTTTATCGGCAACTCGTTCATGTGGGGCATCGCCAACCAGGTGCCCATGCGCGAAGTGTTTGGTGACGTGGAGTTTTGGTATTACTTTTCGACAGCGTACACCGGCAACCCCTTGGAACCCACCGGGGCGGTTATCGACTACAATTTGCTGGAGAAACTGCTCGACTTCGACTACATCGTGTGGTTCACTACAGGCAACCAATTAAACAAAGGAACCAACGGCTTCGCCAATACGGCCATCCTCACCCTTGGTGTTGATGACAGCATACGACAGGCCTACATTCATCGCATCGCCGACACCCTACCCCTGGTCACGACCGACACCATCCGCATCCAAGAAGCCATTAGTATCCTCAACAGCCATCCCGAACTCATCCCCGAACTCGCCGCCGAAAGCCTGACCACCCAAAACAGCGACATTCCTTATGCCAAAGTCATCAAAGACATCCGAAGAGACAGTGCATGGATGGCCGCCTTAGAGGCACAGCGATTCCTACGTACAGCCACAATCACCCAGATGCTCCACGCTGAGGTGGATCGTCTCAACGCGGGCAAACCACTTTACAAAGACAATGCAAACGAAATACAATATGGTCAACAATGCCTCCTCGAGGTCGAACAACTGATACAAAAGATGCCCACCAGCGAAAAACTCATGGCAAGCGTCAGGCAAAACGCAGAACGCCAAGGCAAAACCCTTGACCAAGCCATGAGAGACGACGCCATCTGGCTCATCCAGCGCAAACACAAACTAGAACGCTACCGTCTCATCGACGATCCAGACGCCCAAATTCCTGTACCTCAATCGAATTAATTACTAATTTTGCAACCTCTTAGAAACATATAAGATATGGTATTCAGCAGCAACATATTCCTACTCTACTTCATGCCGGTTTTCTTCCTGGTGTATTTCATCCTGCCGAGGAAAGTCCGCAACTACTTCCTGCTGTTGGCCTCGTTGGTCTTCTACGCTTATGGCGCACCCGAATTCATCATCCACCTCATCGTTTCTGTCATCGCCAACTTCTATCTGGTGCGCTGGATGAACAAAACGGAGAAGCTGGGGCTGAAGAAATTGCTATGCGGCATCAGCATCGCCATCAGTATCGGGCTGCTGTTCTACTTCAAGTACGGCAACTTCACGATGCAGAACATCAACGCCGTGCTAGGATGGACGGGTGCGGCACCGCTCAAATGGACCAAGATCCTGCTTCCCATCGGCATCTCGTTCTTCTCTTTCCAAAGCGTCACTTATACCCTCGACACATACCGCAAGGTGAACGAGCCGATGAAACGGCTGAGCGACTACATGCTTTACATCGTCATGTTCCCGCAATTGATTGCTGGCCCCATCGTGCGTTATTGCGACATTGCTGACCAGATTCGCAACCGCGACTCGTTATACACCGACCGCTTGCATGGATTCTACCGCTTTGTCATCGGCTTATGCAAAAAGGTGCTCATTGCCGACGTCATCGGCTTCCAAGTTGACCAAGTGTTAGGCCCCTCAAACTATGACGTGCTGACCTCGGCCCAACTCGCCGACATCGCCAACAAGATTGCCACCATCGACTCGACCACGGCATGGATCGCCATCTTCGCTTTCACCTTCCAAATCTACTTCGATTTTGCAGGCTATTCCGACATGGCCATCGGTTTGGGACGCATGATGGGCTTCAAGTTCCCCGAGAACTTCGACAACCCGTATGTGTCGACCACCATATCTGAGTTCTGGAGACGTTGGCACCAGACCTTCAGCGTGTTCATCAAGAACTACCTCTACTTCCCCTTGGGTGGTAGCCGCGTGAAGACCGAGGCAAGGAAATACTTCAACCTGTGGTTCTGCTTCCTCATCAGCGGCCTATGGCATGGCGCAGCGTGGAACTTCGTCGTTTATGGTGCCCTGCAAGGCATCTTCATCTGTGCCGACAAACTATTCCTTAAGAAATTCAACGAGAGGATCGGGCGTATTCCGGCAGTGTTCTTCACCTTCCTCATCATCGTGCTGACACGCTGCTTCTTCCGCATCGAACGCATCGAACTGTCGTGGTTGTTCATCAAGCGGCTGTTTGCCTTCGATTTCGTTCCTTTCCATTTCGGCGACAACCCGC
>JAEEGL013404043.1_pt1 | contig 12955 bp, 17 predicted proteins | sample 9134231 | NCBI WGS metagenome assembly JAEEGL01 (sample SAMN16246548, study PRJNA631951) | gut metagenome | biome: gut microbiome; feature: rumen; material: fiber-attached | host: Bos | place: Iran: Karaj | collected 2018-10 | reverse complement strand
AAAGCAGATATACAGATGCCAGTGTTGACAGCAATTCCCATTTGTCAATTACATTTCAAGCGCCTTGTCGTTGTCAATTATTGCATCCGTAAACTGACAATATTTTGTAACTAGTTGACAGCAAGAAAAAGCCGCCGAGGATATCGGCGGCGTGTGTCAGGCCGGCTATTAGTGCGCTTTGATTATCAGTCGTGACGGAACGAATGTTATATAGTTGATCTGCGGCAATGTCAGGAAATCGCGCTTTGTATCGCTTTCGCTTTCCAATCTTATTGTCATCACGTTGTCAGATATATAGATTGCGCCGGGCATTGCTTTATAATATGCGATGTTATTGTCGGTATATTTGACAAAGAATCCGCAAGGCATTATAAACGGCGAAGCGCTGTCAAACCATATATTCAAATTGTTCGGAATTGTTGCGAATGGGATGTTTGTTGTTCCGTTGCATTTATAGTTTGTTATTGGCGTGACTAGCGTGAAATTACGCGCGCCGAGTGAGATAACGAGTTCGTTATAATTGTTATCTGTGAAGTTGACGAGATTCAGCGTACCGCCGCCGAGATTTGAATCAAGTGTCGCGTGTCCGTCTGAATAGAATGTCGTCGACGTGCTGCCGTACTCCAATACGTCGCGCATTCCGCGCGCGATAGCCTGATTGCCGTTAGCATTCGGATGCTTCTTTTCGCTGTCCATTTGCGCCAATGTCAGCGAGTTCTGAATTCCGTTCATATAACGTGCATTGTATCGATGCGCGCCGTTCATATAGGCAGCCTGTGCGCGGTACATGTTAAGAACTGATACGCTGGGCTGTGCGGATTTTCCAATAAATCCGATCCAATATTTTGCATTCGGAAACTTTGTCCGGGCGTTTGTCAGAGCCGTATTAATACCGGCTACAATATTCGCTTCCGTGTATGTGCGGTCGTTATAACCGCCGGCGAAAATAACGTCTGTAACTGTTTCCGGGCTGCTTATAGTGCTTTCGTTCACTATGTTCGCGAAGTTTTTTCCGTCGTTAGTTGCGACAAATCCGATTCCGCCGTAATATATGCGTTCAAAGTCTGCGGTCGCTATGTTCATATACTGTCGAAGATATACAGGCCAGCCGGAATTGTTTCCGTCGATCGAATATCCTTCTGCGTAGCTGTCGCCAATGCAGACGATTCGATGTGATACTACAATGCTGGCCGCTGCTGCGATTGCGTCGTCACGGGCGTCTTCTGCACGATCTGCCGCGTTTACTGCGGTATCGCGATAACTGCGAGCATTCGAAGCGCTGTTTGCGGATTCTTGCGCGGACGTAGCTGCAGCAGTAGCACTTTCGGCGGCGTCGTCGATATGCTCGCGGATTTCTGAAGTGATTTCGATAACCTTATCCAGATTCAAATTATGCAAATTTGTATAAGGATAATTTTCAAATACAGCCATTTTCAAAGCCTCCTTAATAAACTAATAAACAGTAACGACTTTTGAAGTCGTTTATTAAAATTTTATACAGATCATTTTTCTCACGAACTGCGACTTCTTTTCCGAGAATGTCTGTTGGCGTGTATAGCGCCGAATCGCCGGCAGAATGAAAAGTATCGGTAATCGTTCCGCCGTCAGTCGTTGCGCTGCTGCTCTGTTCTGTTGCGGTCTGTGAATCCCATGCATTGACTTTGTTTGTTACAGATCCGTTAAGATTTCGCGTGATCGTTCGCGTTTCGTCGCGTGTCATATTGATATAGGGATCGTAATTTTTACATAACGCGTCGGCGATTTTTTGCCACGAATGAACACGGATCGAAGACCACGCTTCAAGCGAATCTTTCATAAATTCCGGGTCGGGGTAACAGACTTCGAGTTCGGCTGTCTCCGCCAGCAATTCGAATATGAAGTTTGTCCTGTCGACTTGTGTCGGAAGCTGTACGCCGTCAAATAGTGTATCATCCCATTTATACAGCCCGGCAAAGGATAAGAATTCACCGTTCATTATAAATTGCGCTCCCTTCTGTATATTTCTTCTGTACGCTGATATTTAAATCAAACAGATCATTAACGCGTTCGATATCCCGCTGCATCGTTTCAAGCCATAGATCCGACAGAATATCAGTATCTATATTATTGGCATTAACTTCGTCGGTGATCAGTCTTTCGCGTTTCTGGGTGTTTGCATTCGGGATACCGACCAGCGTGTCAAACTGCGCTTCTATAGTTTTCATATCATTCAGAATGCGGTCTGTAATGTAATTTTGTCCGAGATTCTGCGCGAATGTAAACCAGTTCGGCGCGCCGTCTTCTGTCAGAAGCTCTTTGTCTATAAAGCTGGCAGGTTCGCCGCCTGCTACTTGATCATAAAGCTTCTTGAATGATTCGGCGGCTGTTTTGCTTCCGGATGCGAATATGTACGAAAGTTTACTGTTGATCAGATTCGTTCCGGCTGTCTCCATGCAAAGCGACAGAAGATCCGCATACGTCGAAACAATATCCATAACCGACGAATAATCCGGCTGCAGTTTGATAAGTCCGGCAGCTTTCCAGAGTTCGACCGGAGATCCGCTGTTTTTAATAAGCGGATTCGCAAAGACTACGCGCTTCGGCTGGTAATAAACATCAAAGCCCGACAGACTGCAATTCTGCGGGATAATTCCCCATCTATCCGTGTTTATTATTGCTACATATCCGAGGCCGAATATGCAGGCTTTAAAATAGTTGATCGGCCAGTTTTCCGGAATATCAAATTCAAAAAGTCCTGTTACTTTCTTGAATAAATATCGCTGATAGTAACGCGTTAGCGCTGTATTGCGTGAATGAATCCCGGAAGGATTAAAAGCCGAATTATAAATATTAAGCTGCTCATACATATATGGCGCGCTGTTATTCATAATAAAAACCTCCCGTCAAATAGTTTCTGATCGCTTCAAGCTCCTGAAGCGTTGCGCCTGTCGCCGTAATATCTCCGGTGGCGGTCTGTATATATCCGCTCAACGTGCTTATAGTTCTGACAGCCTGCAGCGGAAGCCCCTGATTAGTGCTATCGATCGGAGTTATAGTGCTGAACATTTCGTATAAATATTTAGCTGCTCTGATCCCTGCAATACTTCCGCGGCTTCCCAGCGTTCGGACTGTCGGCAGCGCGCTTCCTGCAGCGCTTAGCAGTGTCAAAGCTCCGCGGAGCGTCTTTCCGGCGGCGATTTCTGCGATTCCTTCCACAGCGCCGACAATAGCTCCCATTTCAACGTTTGACTGTGATACAGGGATCGGAACGCCATACTGTCCGGCCACTTCCGCAAGTATATTATTACCGGCGGTAATCGTGATACGTCCTTCGCCGGTGTAGGCATCTCTTAACAGTGTTATGTCTATGGATGAATGTCCGATCAGTTTTGTCGGGTCAAGCTCGATCAATCCAAACGGCGGAAAATCAACGGCGTATCTGCTGAACGGCGCTAAATTGGCGAACTGTCCGACGGCGGCCGCCTGCGGGTGTTTATCGATCGCATAAGTGGCGCTTGTTTGTGAAGCTCCCGACAGATCAACAAGTGATGTACCGGCAAGACCACCGACCACGACAGGCCCGACCATTATCGAGCCGACAGCGCCGGCCGACAGAAAAGACGTCGGAAACCAATGACAACCTGTTATATACTGCAGCGGATTAGCTATCGCGTTTATAACGCCTTGCGCCAGATCTCCAGGATCCCAGCTCTCAAGAGCCGGAATCATTGTATTCAGAAACGTTTTGAAATCGCTTCCGGACATCTGGTATGCGATAGAGCCTGAACCCGTTCCGGATAATATAGTGACTACATATACACCGCTTCCGGTGTTGAACTCTTCAAGCTGTGTTTTGATACTGGTATGCGTTGCTTTAGTCAGCCGGAGAGCATCGATTATACTACCATCGGAAGCGCTGGCCGAGCGCTCGACAAGCAAAGAAGCTGCCCCGATATCTGTTTTATACGTTGCGAGAACGTCACAGATCAGAGAGACATTCCATACACCGAAGGCATACGAAATATTATCGATGAAATAATATCTGTTGAATTCCGGAATGTACGCATAATTATATGCGTTCGGATTTGTTTTCAGCATTATAACAGGCGCTATAGTGCTTGTTTCGCTTTTCATTTCGCAGCTCAACACAACACCATCCGACGCCGGAACGGCTGTCGAATTATGTTTTTTGTTAAATTGATAAAGTGTTACATTGAACATAATAACTCCCTAATAAAAGAGCCGCCGCCATGGTTAAGGCATAACGGCGGCATTGTCGCGGGTGAAGGTATCAAGCCCCGAAACAATCAAGCAAGCTGAAGCACAACAAACTTTTCTGTGAGATCGTTCTGAAGCTGGACGCGGGCATGTGAAGTCAGATTGTAATACTGTCCGACCTGATTGTAAGGCGAAGCTTCGACGGACTGATCATAAATGTTATAGCCGACAGCGTCTCTGTCAAACATTACGCCGATAACCTTTTCAACAACCACGTTAGCGCTTGCAGCCGTTACAGCGCCGGTATTATCAATATAAACCGGTTTAGCCGATACTGTATACGGATCGTCGATCGCCTGCCAGTAGCTTACAGATTCGTTATCTGTAAGTTTAAGATAGTTATCATGATAGGTATCTGCGAGAACCATTTTTTCAAATGCTTCTTTAAATTTAGCCTGAAGATATACTTTCTGATCCTGACGCGGCGTATGTCTGTTGATGTTATAGCCGGTAATCTGCATCTGGAAGAGATTGCTTCTTTCGGTCATAAGACGGGAGATCTCTTCAATTCTGGATACAGCCCACGCTGCGAAGCCTTTGAAGTTGGCAGGCTGCATAACAGTTGTTGCTGTAAGTGAAAGACCGGTCGCTGCATTGTACTCGGTAAGCAGCTTAATAACGTTGCTGGAATCGCCGTCCGCTTTTGCTGCTATCATATTAGCTATAGCACTTCTGGATACTTCTTCAAGCCACTGTTCACGTTCGTTCTCCATCTGTGTGAGAAGTCCGGAGACCCATTCGCCGAAAGCTTCCGGACTCTGGAAGGCATCATTGATATTCTTTGTGAACTGCGTATAAGTCTTTGAATAGACCAAGCTTCCGACATAGTTTGTCTGCAGCGTTGTAGGCTTGTTGATCTTGAACGGGTCGTAAGTGGTCGCACTCAGATCATAAGTCGGATCTGCTTCCGGATCTTGATCAGCGAAAGAAATCTTTCTGACAAGGCCTCCCCAGCGGTCAGCGGTAACTTCAAGCCCGGAGAACTTACGGTCGTAAGGCCTCACCGCGATAATTGTTCTTGTGAGTACGATAGAAAGAGCATTCATGACTTTCTCCGTACCGGCCTGAAGTGTTTTCTGTGCTACGCTGACAAAGCTTGATAAGTCTGTCGGCGTAATGGCTGTTTCGCCGGTTGCCTGCTCATGAAGAGCGGTAATCAGCGTGTACGCCTGCTCAATAGACATTGTGTTTACTGACATAATATTAAACTCCTTTGTTTATTTTCCCGCTCTCGGCGGGTTGATTATTGAAGCGAGAATGTCGTCAGCCTTCTTTTGTATGGATTCCGGTTCAGGAAGCTCCGCGGCTGACAGGTTAATGTTCTGGATCTTCTTTGTAAGCGTATCGATTGCCGTATTAAGTCCGGAGAGATCCAGCGAAGGCGCTTCCGGTTTCTGTGCTGGCGCTTCCTGTGCCGGTGCTGGCGCTTCCGGTTTCTGTGTTGGCGCTTCTGGTTTCGGTGTTGGCGCTTCCGGTTTCGGCGCAGGCGTTTCGGCGGATATCATTGCAGATATTTCCGATTTGCTGAATCCTGCGTTTACAAGTGCGATTACGTCTGTGATTTTCATTTTCAATACCTTCCTTTATGTGATTATATTTTCTTTAACGCGGCCGCTGTATAGAAACCGGTCGTTCCGCGTTTAGATCCTACTTGATACGGATAAGGACGGCCTTCATATATATTCAGTATCTGGCGTTTAAAGCCGATGCCGAAAGCCGTGTTTGCTGTGCCGTAGCTGCTGCCGTTGCCTTCCGCGATTATTTCCACTTTATCTCCGATATTAAGGCTGTTCGGGTCTGTCTGATCATAAGGCACTTTCGGCCAGATAAAGCCGAGAAATCGGAAACCCTGTTTGTAGCTGGCTGCGTTATAGTGGCGGCTTCTGAATACAAAGCCGTAAGTCTGTCCGTATCCTGATTCTCCGGAGATCCAAGAGCCGTCCGACAGAATTCTTTCGACGCTGGCAACGTGGCCGGTCTGTCCGCCGTTGGATACCCATACGGCAATAGCTCCAAGCGTCGGAACGGAATGCACGGCGTATCCCTGCTTTAGGCTGTTAGTTATCCAGTCTTGCGCGTTGCCGGGATATGAATTGCCGGGAGCGCATCCGATGCGGCATTCTTTATTATTTTCGCGTTTTGCGAAAATTCCCCATCCGTAGCCGGTACAGTTACAAAGAACTGAACCCGGAAACCATTGCCAGCGGCCGCGGATACACGGGCTGTATCCGTCGTATATTGTGGGATCATCTGAATATGTGATTCGTCCGTTTCTTATAAACCATTTGTCCGTCTTTGACGGCGCTTCTAACACCGGTATAAATTCAGCCATTTAACTTGTCCTCGATTAATTGTTTTAAGGCGGCAAGAATATTATTATTCTCTGCGATAACATCTTTAAGCTCATCGACTTCTTCCTTATGTGTTTTGGTCTGTTCCTTTACATACGAAAAAAGGAAAATACAGAAAACGATCGGGAAGCCTACGCTTCCGACGGCGGTCAAAATTGCGTCAAGCTCCATATATAAACCTCCATATAAAAATAATGAATGGTATTTGATCCGACCAAGATCCCGCGCTGCGCTTCCGGCGCATGGTCTACGCGCGGCAGCTTTCGCTGTACCATTCATCATAATAATATACAGTTTGTATAAAATTTGTCAAATATATTACACTTTGTAATATTGCTGAAAAAGCGCTAAACATTCATATTTTTCGAACAAGACTTTTCCATCCAGATATTTAATGTAAAGCCGATGCTGCTTCCGCCGGAATCTTAACAGATCGGCGGTCGTATTATTATAGTTTTCTTTAGTCGCTCCGGGTGTAAAGCTGACATAATATACACCTTCGCTCTTATGTTTATAAATGTAAATATCTCCAACTTTACAGTGAATTCTGAACTCTTTCAGGTTTCTTCGCTTGATCAGAGTAAAGTCGTTCAAGTGGAATTTGTTTCCGAGCGCTATATCTTTGAACTCTGCATTCACATCTTTATACAAAGCGGTTTCCGCTTTGAGATCCTGAATCGGCGAATGCTGGCAGAGTATGAGACATTTATTTCCGCGCCTGTAGATCTCTTCTCCGGTGTTCAGAAGCTGTTCGGCAGGTGAAACAAGATCATCATAAATGAATATTTGATTCGCGATATTGAAACTGTTTCCCAGAAGTACGACGCGGAGCGGCTTTCGGCCTTTGAGTTCTCTGTTCCTGCCGATAGTCTCGATAGCGTTTTTAAGCGCGAGGCCTTCGGCGGGAAGGTTACGAACGTGAGGCTCTGGAATGAATTCGTCATAAAGAAGCACGTCGTATCTGTCTAAATCTATTCCGCGCAAGCTGGCTATCGTTGAAAGAGCTACTACGCAGCATACTTCCACATCGTCAACGTAGCAGAATGATATTTTTCCCTTTGCGCGTTTTTTGAATATGACGGAATGGTCTTCCGAATCCCATAGACCACGATCGGAGAGAACCGGAACAAGTGAAGACAGCTCCGGGTCTGTCTGAACGCTGGCTTCTGTTTCTGTCCGGCGCATCAGTACAAATTTGATATTATGCGTGATACAATAATCAATAAAGCCGTAAGTCTTTCCGATGCCGCGGCCGCCGGTTATGATATGATAATCGGCTTTAGGATCGTTCATGATGGCTGCGGCATTAAACCAGCCTTCCGGCATATATAAATCTAGATCGCTATACATATTTTGTTTCTCCATAAAGAAAAGACACCGGTACAGGCTGCCGGTGTCTTTTCTCTTACCAATCGAAAAGAATTATTAATGACGTGCTATCCCAGCACATTATTATATTACACTGTAAGATCGATCCAGTCAATCGAATAGCGTTCAGCGCCGTTTCTGTCCTCATAAGGACGGATCACGAATCCACATTTTCCGGCATTGATCGCGTCGATCATTTCGTCAGAGTTAAGGATGATCTTAACGTCATCGATCATATGCTTCGGAATATTGACATACGCGTCGTCGATAGCGATAAGCGGCTGTTCGCCGTACTTGCTGCGGTTATTGATATACAGCGCGCGGACTGTATAAACCTTGTCAAGATTGCCTTCCTCCGCCTGAAGAAGCTCCTTCAATGATACATACGGAAAATCCTTGTCGGCTGTGAATGTGAATTTCTTTGTTTTGTTGAGTTTTGAAAAAAGTCCCATAATAAATACCTTTCTTTAAGTAAATAATTTATTTGATCAATGAGTGCCTGTATTCTCATTATATCCCGATTAACGTTCATAGTGTAGACTATAACGAATATCTGTATTCGATAGAAAGTTTATCATCTTTTGATAATCGACACCTTCTCCCAGTGTGTACGTGCTGTCTTGAATGTAGATCCCGGAAGCGAATAAACATCTGTGACCGTCGACGGTGATCCATTGCGGCGTCATATCATCCCAATAAATCGCCTCTGTTCCGGCAGCTTCTTTGAATGTGAAGTCCGGTTTGAATTTTTCGATGCTTCCCAGCTCTTCCGCTCCGCCGACAGCTCCGGTTTCCGGATCTGATTCTTTTCTTACGCCTGATATCGTGATGTGCAGCTTTCCGTCCATATCTTCGTATGCGTACTTTTTCGCTCCCATGTGAACAAATTTTTTATACGTCGCGTCGTGTTCAAATATCCCTATGTAATGCCGCACACCGTGCCGGTCTTCGGCTGAATATTCTTCGATCTTATAGCGCTTATTCAGTTCTTCGAATCGGTCAAGATAGTCGCCGACAAATTTGATGGAATCAGTATCCGCATATATAAAAGCTTCCGGCGGTATCACCTGCAATCCCTGCTCAAGCTGTAGCCGCGCGTATGACGTGCAATATATTCCCCACTGGTACGGCAGCCAGCCGTTATTGAGATAATCTTCTACGAGTAATTCCGGCGTTTTCTGGTAATCTTCATATATCATACCCGGATCTATTAACTGGCCGTTTGGCAGCTCCAGCGTGCCGCCGGTGTTATTCATAGCCAGTTCGGGTTTGATCGGGTTTGTAACGGTCATACCGTAAAGGCTGTTGAAACGGTTTTTCCGCTTACCGTACATGTATTCGTCTACACCCTTCAAAGCTGTTTTCGCTCTATATTCATCCATGATCAGAGCGCGGAAGTTGTCAGGCAGAAACGATTTTCGAGCTGTCCACAATTCAATTATTTTATAATCGAATGTGTATTCCGATTCAAGAATGACAAAGTCGATTTCGTTAACAGTCATTTCAATATATTCTGCAGCCAGTATTCGGCCGTTGTCGACTTGCTGCCATTTCGGAAGATCCGGAAAGAATGAAACCGTTTTACATTTTGCTTCTGCTATATACGGGCAGCCCCATAAAGGGTTTTTAAGCCTTACATTCTCTAATATGATCCGAGCCAGAAACGCTTTTTTAAACTTCACCGCTATTTCGAAGTGTTTAATATCCCGCTTATAGAATTCGCCGGGGTACTTCTCCCGGAGAAGCTGCGCCGGATACGATGAAGAAATGTCTACACCGTTAAGCGGCAGATGTTCGTAAGGATCTTCGCTTTCAGGATCATAGACCAGAAGCTTTTGGGCGTAATATCTGTGGCCGTGAGTATTCCCGCCGCGGAATTCTTCTTTTTCCGGAAGCAGAACGTCATAAGTCGGCAGCATAGGCTTAATATATTTCTGATAGCCATAAAGCGACTTCCGCGCCGGTCTCCGAATATATCCGGTCGCTGTGAGCGGTATAGTATACAGATCGTCTTTATCGCGCTGCATCTCGATCCGGATCGCCTGAACCAGTCCGCGCACATCATTAACGCAGTATTCCAATTCTTCAGGCGTCAACATAGTGTCAGGATACCGGCGCTTATTGTAATCAAGAGTTGTTTTCTTGCTTTCAACGTTCATAGCTTCAAGATATTTACGCAAACTCATATTAGAGTGCATAAATGAACACCGAAACTCGATATGTCCGCTTTCGAAGGATAACACCTTGCGTGTATCCATCGCTCGCAGCTTCTCGATCTTGATCCATGATTTGAGATACATAAACTCAAAAGACAGATTATGAACCCATATAACAAGCCCCGCGCCGCGTTCTGTTAATAACTCGTTGATTCTGTTAATACAGTGCTGGAAGTCGTACCACTGTCGGCCGATGATCGTCAGATCCTCGATTTGAAGCTGCCATATATACATGAATGATCGTTTCAATTCTGCGACGTTAGTTGTCTCAATATCGAATGCACATATCAAATCAAGATATGGGAACGCGCCGCGCTTCTTCCGGCCTTTCGGCAACACTTCGGCGTCCGCTATCATTGATAGATCCGTTTCTTTTGAATACTCGATTATTCCTCCTCTATCTGTGCTGATCTCCATTCCCTCACACTTTCAATCCCTAGCTGACGAATATATGATGATGGTTTAAGATTCGCATAATTGAGCGGCCGCGCCTCCTGAAGATCTTCGGCATGATCCAGCCAGTATTGATAGTTTCTCAAAAATTGCTCCGGATCTAAATTCAGGCGCTGCGCTTCTTCGAATAATTGAACGCTGGTTTCGCTCCAGTCTTTCCACATTTCACCGACGCGCGACTGCATCGCGCCGAGAAACTTTCCTATATTGTCATATTCGGACGCCGACAGCTCACGGCCTAGTGTTTCACTTAAACTCTGCCGGCGCTTTTCAATTACTTCCTGCGCGCGGAGCGCTCCGGCTACACTGGAACGTGGATCTCTTAAAAACGCCTCAAGCCTGTTTAATTCAGATACAAGAGACTGTGTATCTGTCAACTCACGCAGGCTCTTTATATTAGAACCGCTGTACTGTTCGCGGAATAGATCTCCCGCACCTTGCTTCTGAAACTGCTTTTCGCGGCGGCGTATTACACGCCGGATAAACTTATATTCCGATTTAAGATCCTGTACAGGTTCGCTCACCTGCGCCAAAAGTGACCGATTTAAGAGCTTTTCCAGCTTCGGCGCTTTGTATTGTCTTGCCATTGCGTAGCCTCCTGTTACTCAAATTTGAAGCCGTTAATGATGCGCTCACGTTCGAGCGCCTGCTCGATTCTAATATCCTGAAGGATCAGGCGCTTCAGGTAATTCTTCACGCTTTTCTTTGTTTTAAGATGCTCGATGATCTCAAGCTCTTCCGCATAACTGAAGCGAATCGTATAACGCTTGTACTTCTCGCGGATATAGTCATTCTTATTCATGATCAAATTCCCCTTTGAAATAATCAATAAATTCATCCAGTAATGGAATGATTTCGTAATCGTCCTCGGCGTCAGTAAAGAACTTCAGATCTAAAATACAGCATTTAGATTCATCGTATATCTGTAGATACGAAGACTGCCGCAATTCTAACAGTTTAAGATTTAGCGCAGTATCAGCGCCGCATTTGGTAATTAAAACCGACTTCAGCAGATTTATCAGCGCTGTTTTATAATCAAAATTGTTCATTGTCTAAAACCTCCGGATATACTTCTTCATAAATCTCGGTTTCGGGATTCAGTTTGAATAACAACGTGCTGTAACCGCGTGCCGGACTGAACCAAACACGCGCAGCCTGAAGCGCTTCTATCGTATCAAAAGTAGCCGCAGTATGAAATTTAAAGCTTTCATCAGTGATAACAACAAGATACATTTTCATCCCCTCCAGATCAGCAACATAGCGAATATTCTAATAACGATATACAGCCATAAAACATACGCCAGACCGTAAAGACACAATATGCAGAAGATCCGGCGCGGCTTCCCCGGCTGGAATGGATCGGGAATAACTCCCGATCTCTCCGCGTACCAGTCCAGCAAATAGAATAATAAGATCATGTTTAACACCTTCCACAACCGCCGGCAGACTTGCACCCACCGCGGCCGTCATAATCGTCGCAGCCCCTGCAAGGGTTGATTTCAGGTTCTTCCCATTCATCGACCCTCGCAGCTTCACTCCGCTTCATCATCTCCGTAAATAGTTCGCGAGTTACTATAACAAGGTTTCGTTTACGGCAATACTCTCGGACTTGCTCCGAGGTGATTTCGATTTCAATAGTCGGAGTATGACGGATAACCGCTTCCACAAGGTTTTTAAAAAGCTTCATTTCTAAAACTTCCATGACGTTCGCTCCGGCTTCGCGCGCTTCATCCAGCGCTTCATCTAACGCTTTAATAATTACATCTGCATCGACAGGTCTCATACCAAGCCCTCCCGCAGCACTTTCCGCATAACGTCCTTCAATACTCCGGAAATGCTGTCCCCACTAACGTCGATAAATTCCGGATCATCATCGCCGTAAAAAATCGCTACATGCTCGCGCGGTTCATATCCGACCAGATAATCGATATTATAAGCAACGTCGGATATCAGACAATTAGCGTTCATCAGAACGGCCTTCAGATCGTGATCGACGTAATACTGCTTTTCGCGGTACTGCATAACTTCAGTTTTAGAAAAGCGCGGCATTCCGTCAATAAGTTTCAGATTGAGATCAGACGCGGCGCGCGCCTGGCTTCCGGTTCTGACTTCCTCAATATACATTTTTAATACCTTCTTTCCGAAGCATTGATCATGCTTCAATATAATAATACTACTGTGTTAAGTTGCTGTCAACTAGTTACAAAACATTGTCAGTTTACGGATGCGATAATTGACAATGACAAGGCTCTTGAAATGTAATTGACAAATGGGAATTGCTGTCAACACTGGCATCTGTATATCTGCTTT
>JAEEGL013067839.1_pt1 | contig 12955 bp, 10 predicted proteins | sample 9134231 | NCBI WGS metagenome assembly JAEEGL01 (sample SAMN16246548, study PRJNA631951) | gut metagenome | biome: gut microbiome; feature: rumen; material: fiber-attached | host: Bos | place: Iran: Karaj | collected 2018-10 | reverse complement strand
GCTGTCTTTTTGTCAGATTGAACATCACTTTACTCTTTACCTTCGTAAGATCACGAGGCACTGAAATATATGATGCTGCCATATTCATTTCCCTTCTGCCATGTCATGGTTCACAAGGGCCTGATAATAGTTGTTGATGGTTAAGGGAGCGTTATAGAGCGCTGCAAGCAGATACTGCTTTATGCACCGTACATGAGTGGTATTCTCCTTGATGCCGTCCAAAACGAACCGGATATGACTGTTATCAAGCTTCATGAACTGGCTCTTTACGATGTTTGCAGGCTTATAGTCTCCCGCTATGCGGACAGAGTCCTTCTTTGAGCAGACCGTATCAACGATAAGGCCAACAATCTCGTCGATCATATCCGAATCATACGGATAATCAGCTTTAAGGATCTCTGTCTCAAATCTCCTGATGAAGTAGTCGGTGTAAGCTCGCCTCTCTTCGTCTTCGCCTGAATGAATCGAATGAGTCTCACTAAACTCATTATTATTTTTATCAGTATTAATAGATTCCGGTTTTCGGTCGTCTGTAATTCTGATTTTCGTAACACCAGAATTCTGCTTTTCGGAAGTCTGTAATTCCGCATTCCGGAACCGGGTAAAATCCTTCACATAGATGACCGCCGGTTTGCCAAGACCCTGCTTCTTACGCTCTATCAGCCCGAAATCTGCCAGTTCCTTCATAAGCGCACATGCCTTCGTATTGGCGCACCTTAAGGCTTCCTTGACGTTCTTGATGGTGTAAAAGACATATACCTTACCAGCACCGTCGATCCAGGCATTCTTCTTTGACAGGCTGACACGGTCTAAAAGCAGTCCGTATAAAACCTTTGCATCTGTGGTCAGATCCCCGAATGTTTCTTCCGTAAACAGTACCTTCGGAATCTTGTAAAAAGAAAAACTCTCCGACTGCTCCTCATAAAAGTAGTCGAACACCATATCTGTCACGCTTTCTGTTCTTTCTTTTTAGCCCTGAACTCGTCCATGATATTCTTCATGCAGGGGAAGCAGAACGCCCTGTCTTTTCCGTAAGGGCACTCGTGCTTACAATTGCAGGGATGCGCAAGCGGCATCTTCTTTCCGATGACTGAGGAATAATTTGCTCCGGTAACCCCGGTGGTTTTCACTGTGTTATATTGTGCTGACATGTTTTTATCCTTTCCCGGCATAAGAAAAGCGCCGGACCCAGGAATCCTCAGCCAGGCGCTTATGCTGCCGCTATGCGTATTGTTGTGAAATCAGAGAGCTTCGCCGCCCTTGGTCTTCACACCCTTATCAATTGTTTCTTTCTTAGGAGCTTTCGCTACCTCGTCCTTCTTTGCCTTAAGATCACCGAGCAGGGAAGCCTTTTCGCCCTTCTCTTCGGAAAGCTCCGCTTCCTTTTCAGCCTGGCGTTCCACGAATTTCTCTCCAAGCTCAAATATCTTGTCCTTTGAGTCGTAGTGGTAAACGCTGTCGGTAAGCTTATCTGCAGGAGCGACCTGAGTTGCGTTCACTTCCCTTACCATTGCCTCAAGTTCCTTAAGCCCCATCTTTCCGTTATCCGGAACGATGAGGATCTCATGGATACTCGACGGCAAAATGAAGAAGTCACCGCCTGCTCTCTCAGCTGCCTGGTCCATAAAGTCCTGGTAGGCAAGAACGCCTGCCCCGTGGATCTTATCGGGAACCGTGGCAACAAAGATCTGCTCGTCTTCGGGAGCTACCGGATATATCCCCATCATTTCAGCCTGCTCAACGCCCATCATCTCGGCCATCACTTCACTCATGCCTTTGATCTCTGCAGGCTTGATATGAGGCGCATTCTCCAGCGCATCTACATGAAGCTGTTCCGGAGTGACGCCCATGCTTTCAATCATCTGGTTTGTTACCAAGATCGAAGCGCGTCCGTCATCATCAGAGGAAAGCACGAAGCGGTAAACAACCGCCATATCCTCGATATCCTGATGAGGTACGGTCTCAAGCATCTCTTTGTTTGCCTCGGTGGAAACAACCTCCATCGCAAGCTTTTCCTTCATGACACTGTAATCGGTAAGTGTCGCCACATCGATATCCGGTCTCTGAGTGATGCCGTTGTTGATTACCTCCACGGCCTTGTCTACGATCTCGTCGTAAGACCTGCCGTTTTCAAGCGCATCGTAGAACTTATCTATTCCGATGTTCACTCCGATGTTGCTGCCCTCCGGCGTTACCGTAATGGCCTCATAACTCTCGTTGAGCTTGTTGACCTCGTGAAGCGAAACATTCACCTCAGCGCCCTGCTCGTAAAGTCTGTCCTTGACATCCTCTACGAATTTCTCTTTGAAATCTTCATAATTCATAAGTATGTTATCCTTTCTTTTGTCGTGTCCAGCTTCAGGTCGTCACCCTAGCCTCGTGTTCAGGACATAAGAAAAGCGCCGTACTCATGACCGCATTTGCAGTCACAAGCCGACGCTCTTTTCTGTCCGGCTATTCTTTTGCAAAAGAAAATGGACTCCGCTTCGGGGAGTTCGTTTTTGTTTTTCCCGTTCGCTTTGTCCATTGTAAATATAACATAGTTTTTTCGAAAAGAAAATACTGTAAAGGTACTATTTTGGTACTGAAAAGGTACTATTTTTGTACTATTTCGTCACTGTTGTGCATCAGCCTCCTTAAAACGGCTCAATATATAGTCGAACAATTTCATTTCTGTATCCCTAATACTATTATCGTCTGATGAATACTCATAAACTTTATCCTCGGGTGATACTAGCGCATATGTACCATCTCCGATGTTTTCTAAAGCCACGTATCCAATAGTTCTATTAAAATATTGATTCAAATACTTTGTTTGCTTCACCATATCTGATTCTTTCTTTTGGACAGAATTAATCCCGTAGAACTCAATATATCTGTAAGCAAGATAACCATATTTCAGTATATACTTTATTAGTTCTCCGCCAAAAGAAAAGCCCAATTCGCTCTCTATCGACTTAACATCATCAATACTAACCGTATTTTTTGTAAACTCCACGTTCTTTTTTATTATAAAGTCCTTAATCTCCATCTTAGTTCTCCTTTGCTCTTGCTTTCCAATGATTCGGTCTATCAACGTTATTATACTGATTCAATAACTTTGGATCCTTGCGCCAACTACCCTCCATTTTTGTATGTAATACTGAATACTTTCCATCTCCATGTTCTGTGTCCTCGCATAATTCGGCAAATGGCGAATCATACTCCTGTCCCATATGATGTAGTTCAATTTTATCGCCTGTTTCCGGGTCAATTGGCGATCGTCCTTCAATCATTAATTCTCGATTAGTCTTTCCCGTTTTTGGATCCACGTAATCCATATCAATATCTTTAATCAAACACTTTCTTCCATCAATTTCCGCTTCATGGAGATTTGCATTTTTATAAATCTCATATTGATCCATATTTTCTATATGATCAATTATTTCATCTGACCATCCCGTTTCTTCCTTAATAAGGGCCTTTTCCTCATCAGTTAGTCCCACTTTTTCATTTGCTTCCAAGTTTTCTTCTATGCTATTGGCAGCATTATTTTGTCTTTCTAAACAACTCTGTTGATTTTCTATCTTAATAGATTCTAAAGAACGAGTTTTAATCTTATCTATGTCAGGCTTATATTCATCAAGTGCGCCACTATCGATTTTTTTTACCCCTTCGTTTGCAATAACTTCCGAAGCCTGAGCCGTCTCTGTTGCAACAACTTCTCCTGTTTTTTCTGCAGTTTCAACAACAACTTCTCCAGTTTTTTCTGCAGCTTCGGCGACAACCTCTCCTGTTTTTTCTGCAACCGCAGCAATTGCTTCGATCATTATTCTATGCTCCTTTCGTTTTACCTGTTATTTCGTTTACTATTTCTTCACTTACAGAGTAAAAATATGATCTTATAGATCGATCCATATTAATATCCAGTACGTGATTATTAATAAGATCCTCCGCAACTATTTCACAGCAACGTTTGTAGCAATCTGTCTTATATAATTCAGTTAAATGCTTTTTTACTGGCAAGACTTTTTCACTTGTTCCTTTTATTAGCAATTCACTCAATTCATTAGTCAAAGAATTGGGCATAATCTGCTTAAAACTATACCTACCATAATTAAGCAATATCAGTATTCGATTGGCTAATATATCTCCAAACAAGCGATCTAATCGATCATTTGTCATTGGTAGCAAAACAATCTCACGTTTTATTAGTTCATTTTTAATTATGCCCCTCGTATTTCGAACATCTTTAGCCACAGTCTGATCATCCATTACCATAAGGGTATTTAATAATTTAAGAGCTATGCTATCCAAATGATCATTCAGATTTTCCGTAACCATCTGCTCATTGATTTTATCAAACGTTTCCGTCATATCTTTATGAGCTTCAGCGATAACATCTCCATCGGAAATCTGCGGATCATTTTTACCATGAACCTTTACTAATACAGGCAAGTTCATCCCTTCCTTATGGCAAAGCGCATACCCATTTCGTAGGTTCCCCAAATACATCGAATCCTGAACTGTTATTCCTATTGTATTTGAAATTATTTCTTGATCATCTGCGGATACAATTCTTTGAACAATTTTGTTTGAACTATTCTTTATAACATCTGGTGCCAATTTTGAAGGGATTTGTTCAGCTATAATAACACCCTGTCCATAAGATCTCATTTCAGCTATCATGTTTGTAAAATGTTCTACAGCTTTACCCTTAGGGTTTCCCATATTTTCAGATGTCTTTTCCGTATCAACATTTTTAAGCAAACGATGCGCCTCTTCAATAACCAGAAGATGCTTCAATCCCATAGTTTTATCTAATTCTTTTTCAACTTGTCTAAACTCGTTAATGAACACAACTAATAACCCAACGCAAAACGCTTTATCCGAATCATCCGCGAGTCCTTCTAATTCGAACACAGAATTTGTTTTCATCACGCTTTCCATGTTAATACAGTTGTGTGTATTAAACATATATCCTTTGGCGCCAACACAAAGGCTTTCCAATCTGGAAAGAATCGCTGATTTTATATTTCCGGCAACTTCGCCTTCATATTGCATCTCTTTTTCAATATATCGTTTTACCTCTTCCTTCAAATCATACATAGTCGGAAACAGAAACTGACTTGCCTTCAAGGAATACTGCTTACGCATGTACGTAGCATCAAAAATATCCACAATTCTATCAATATTAATAAGACTAGGATGATAACCCAATGTGAGATTCCATCCTTTTTTCTTGTAAATATTTCCTAAACACTTCTCAATTATATAAGGCATCGGGCCATAAAACGAAAATGATGCGTTAAATAAGTCTTTTAAATAATCAATGTGCGTTTGAAGATTTATACCGCATTGAACATAAAATGGGTTCATCTGAATACAGTTTATCTCAGGTTTTCCCATTGTATAAACTTCTTTTATACCCTCTAGGTTCCTGTATTCTTTTTTTGCAGATTCTATTACAAGATATGGTTTTGACAAACCGCGCAAAATAGTTTTTACTGTAGTAGTTTTTCCGCTACCTGTAATACCACATACAAATGTATGCTTGTTTAAATCCCTTTCAGATAAAGCAAATGGCATATTGGTGAAGGCTCTCTGCCCGTCAGATATTTCTCCGATATATACTCCTTCATCCGAAGGAATCATAGGATAAAGTCTGCCTTTTCTTATTTCAAAATCAGGAACAGGAGTAGTTGGTGGTGTACAAACAGCCCCTAACTCTTTTGATGTTACCGGCACTAAAAGTGGGTTATTCTTATCATCTTTTTGAGGTAAGAGCACCGTACAATTTTTTTTCTCGGGATAATCAATTCTCGTAAACGGAATAACGTCTTCTGTAGGTTTCCCAATTTCCGCAATGATACAGGATTTAAGAATATCAGCCGTTTTCTCTGTTGTTGCAGAATAAGAAATAGCATAGTTCCATAAGCCAGTTGACATACCATGTTTTATTCGTTCTATGGCTTTATCACAATAATCAGCCAACTCAACTGCCACACTATTTTGAATGTCAAAAGACTCTCCTTTTGACACCCCCTCTAATGTCGTAGCAGTACTAACAGCCTCTGAACGGCTGTGAATCCCCGCATCAATAAACGCATCAACAACTCCACCAAAGTCAAATTTGTGTTCCCTGACAATTTGATTCGCCAATTCTTGAATCACTCCTCTTCGATTGGTGGTCAATGTTTCTGTCTTTGTCTCAGTATTATTTACAGAATTCTGTATAGAAAGATTGCGCCTGCTAACTGCAAATGCACTATCTTTAATCTGTAATAGGGTAGAATATAATTCCTCCCCATCCGTTCTAGGTATTGCGTAGATCAAAAAATTGTAATCTTCCCCATTTAGACATTTCATAAGGGAAGAAAAGTCGAACTGTTGCTTTTCCTCATCATCCTTTACTATAGGAACAGCTGAGATAAAGCCACCATAAATATTTACATCCTCTTTTTTACTAAATTCGTAATTGTTCCTCTCCTCTATATCTATACCCGTTAGCAAGCCTTCTATAATTGGCCGAGCTATATTCTTTTTATCATAATCAACACCCAAAACGATATGCGATTGTCCGCCACGGCTTATAACGCCATATATTATTTCCGAATCGAGAGAATGGAGGGCTACTAACAGTTTTTCTATTTTTCCATTAATAAGCAAAAAAGCATCATTAATATCCTCAACTGTACAACTGTTCAATCTAAAAAATTGCTTACTCGCCAAGATTGAGTTCGTGTCTTCTTTGACAACTTTTTCTAAATTAGGAATGTGTATCATATATGGTGCAACAGTTGTCGAAAATAACTGTAATAGATCTGACAAAACTTTATTGTTTTCTAGGTATTCTGCTTTGATCTCTGCAAGAACGTCTTTTTCACTTTTTTTATTTGTCTCCATCACTATGCACCCCTTTTCTTACTTTACAAGGATTCTTTAAATTTTGTTACCTCAGATTTATAGTACGATTCTACAGCGTCTACCCACTTATATAGCGCAGCTTCCAAATCTCGCATAAAAGCCCGCAATTCTGCCTTATATCGCCTTTTATTCAATCTTGGTATAATACCAAAATATGTGCCTGCTCCACCTAAAATGCCACCTACAAAGGCGCCTCCGATCATAACTACGAACGGGACTTTTATTGTTCCAAACAAAACTCCTAGCAATACATAAACTAATTTTGTACTGCCCGCAATTATTCCGGCTCCTGCAACTGTGCCAAGCGCTGTAGTGTATACTTTGTTCACTTCCTTAACCGTAATTCCTTTTTTATAACTATCAAGAGTGTTAATGTCTAATCTATATGCGTCAATCAATTTCTTGTCCAAGTCCAAAGCATAATACTTATTTGCATTAATCGGATTTTGAAATAATTCTTCCTTAAGTGTTTCCTGAGACAATACAGAATAAATGGATGAAATATAGCCACGACCAACTCCTGCTAATTCGCTAGAAAGGTATTTCATTATATTCTCCGTAGCTTTACCCAATGAAGGCGCATTGTCAACCATTCTATCTAAATCTGGCATCATTTTTGTTAACAAATCAGTAATCCTTATTTTCACTTCATGATTAAACATGCTTATTCACTCCTCGCTTTATATGTTCTGCATGCTCCATAATTGGATCAATTGTTTTTACAACGTTTTCTATCCTTACAATCTTTTCTTGTAATTCTTCAGCTTCCGCCTTATCGTTAAGAATCTTGTCATATTCTTTCTGTACTAGTTCAGCATTTGCTACAAGCTCATTTCTGTATTCTTTCAAGACATTTGTAACAAAATCACTTAATAATATTATAAATTCACTCTTTATATCTTTTAATCTAAGCTCTATGTCATCTCTAACGAGCTTAAAAAATTTTGACTGCGAGAATTTCGGATACGAGGATGGCTTCTTAAAGCAACCTCCATCTGTATACTTTGTCTCATAAGCATGACTTTCTTGTTCAGATTTGATTCTTTCTATAGCTTCCGGAGTAAGATCCGGTTGTAGTGCCTTAAATGGGATAGCATTTGTTCCACTTATAGAAACGAGTTGTCGATCGCACTTCCCTACTATCTCGTCAACTAATTCTTTCTGGTAATTGACAAACAATTCTACTTTACGAAAGGTTATATTTTTGAGGTCTTCCATAGCATCAGAAGATGACTCATTTAACCCTCCTATCTCCTTTGAATATTCACCCATTACCTCTTCAGCTTTTTTTTCTATCAATCCTCCTGATATCGTGTATTCTCTTCCAATATCACTAGCCGTTGTATTGATTTTTAGTTTTAAGGCCTCTAATGCATCTTTCTTATTAGCAAGTTCCGCACCGAGTTTAACTGGATCCTTTGCCTTCTTCTTATAATTTTCCAAGGTTTCACTCATTTGATCACGAATTGCATCCAAAACCTTGATCATTCTTTCAAGAAAATCTCGAAAGGCCATATAATGGGCTTTATGCGCAAACTGATTAAGAGACTCATCTATAACATCGAAATTTGACAGTTCTTTTAATCGTTTTAAATACTCATCTCTTTGAAACTTCGCTTTATACCAAGGTGTTTCTAAAAAAGAATCTAATTTTTCCTCATCGATTAGCGGAGTCATATAGGCTTCCAACTCTTCGGATGACATATCTTTGATTCTATTGTAAAACAACTCAACTTTGCTATCTAAATGAATAATCTGATGTTCACTAATTGACGTGAATTGTCTAAAGGCTTCATCATGTATTCTCGAAATGTTCTCTGGAGTTTCATTTGCAGCCCTTGTAAGTATCAAAAATAACGCATCTCGATTTCTATTTGTACTCTTCTTCTCCAAGAAACGCTTAAAAGAGGATGCCTCTAATGCCGAGCCGATTAAAGGTTTTAAAAACATTACCGCATTTGCCTTTTTTAAAAAGGCATGCGTCATATCACCAACTCTGCCATCTGCATTTACTCCTGGTGTATCAATAATTTCAATCCCTTTTAAATCTTCATCATCAAATGGGTATTCTATCTCTATCTTTTTAACGATATCCATCCAGTGTGGTGTTTTTTCCTCAATATATTTCCTTATTTTTTTCTCATATTCTTCATCCGTTAAGTGGTACATATTTTCGGACTCAATACCCTTAAGTAAATCCTTGATTTCATGATCCAAAGGGGTTTTTCCACATTTACTCATTAACAACTCTATATTAATCGTCGGAACTGGAATATCTCTATATTCATCATCTATCGAAGCATTATCTGCAAGAAACCTTTTAATAGAATCCTCATCTGTAAATACTTCTTCTCTTTCATCCGCATACGTAGCTTTCAAAATGAATTTCTTTCCATATCGAATCTCGACAATTGCAGATGTACATTGTTTTACATCCATTGGGAGTATCTCTTTTCCAAGATACGCATTTATAAATGTCGATTTTCCACTTTTAGCCTCTCCCACAACCATCAAAAAGAATTTGTCCTCTCTGATATTCGTAGCTTGATTTTCAAGTGCAGTCAACGAAGACTCTTTCACGGTTCCCCCGTTTTCTTTTACATTTTTAATCAGTGTCAAGAACGAATCATATTGCTTTAATACATCTTCTTTAACCTGCTTATAATTTGTAACCATACTCTGAAAACCTCTTTTCTTCATTTAATTGATACAAACAAATAATACCAAACAACATTTATCCTGTTGCATATTTCTTTCACACATCTACCTGATAGAATCATTTAACACTTCCACCATGTCGCCTTGTTGCCTGAACCATTGGTCTATTCCATCACCATAAACTTCTGCTTCAACAATAAAAACATCTTGCTCCTTGTCTCTAACGACTTCCTTTATTGTTTTTACAACCCTAGCAGTCGGCAAGCGATCTTCAACGGCTTCCATAGAGTATCCCTTATATTTGAACTTAACCCTGCGAAGTTTTCCAGGAAACATAAACTGAACTCGTTTCCGGAATTCCCCCTCTTCAAACCTGTCTTTATAAGGGATTCGATAACGTTCGTCCGTTACTTTAAGATTCTCAATCCTATCAATTCGATAAATCGTAGGATTAGCATCATCTATATTAGAAAAGGCAACTTCCTTGTCTATGTTCCGAATAAAAGCCAGCATATAGAAGTAATAACCTGCAAACAGGATTGCTACAGGCTCTACCTCTCTTGCATGAGTCTTGGTAGCTCGAACACCTTGGTACTCAAAAGAGATCACTCTGCTTTCCTGAATAGCCATACCTATCTGCCACATACTGTCAATAAAGCGTTTTCCATGCTTAGGCTGGATGTAATGAAACTTCTCGTTTGCTATAAGTTCGTTAACTAGCTTTCGGTTTTCTGCTGGGACACAACAATCTATGAGTTTTTTTAGAAGAAGTTCCATCTCATCTTTTCGTAAACCTCTGCTATCTAGAAGAATCTTACATATAGCAAGGATTTCCGGATTAGTAAGCTTTACATCAAATATCCTTTCAAGACGATAACCTTTTCTCGCCCGATCATATACAACTGTATTTATGACACCGCCGTTATCTTCCGTCTCTTCAAGATAGTTTCGGATATCGTCGATATCACGTTGGATAGATCTCTCAGATGTGTGATATCTTGTAGCTTCTTCTGCTTTGTTAACCAATGATCCATTCATTAATCTTGTATAGATTCCAAGCACTCGTTCAGTTTTTTCTCGCCCTTCTCCATCCATTAGCAAATACTCCCATACCGATAAAATAATAGGCTTTATACATACTTTTATGCATGTGCGCTCTTAAACCCTATAGGGATTCGTACTTCTGCTAAAAGTACTAGTTTTACCATCCCAGTTAAGATCATACCAAGTCTCCACAGTATCAGACTCGCCATACCATGTAATACATACCCATAGATGTTCATGTCTTGTTGAGAAAAGAGAACTTTTTTTTGCCGTAATAATAGCTGTTATCTCTTCATGCCAACTATATCCGACTGGTTGAATCGTGTTACAAACATAATGCATCTCTTCCGCAGCATAATTGACCACATTTGCCGAAATCTCTGTCGCCACCATATACTTTTTGCGGCATCCGCTAAATATGTCATCGCTATGTTCTCTTACAAATTGAACCTCTTCTTTGGACGCAGGTGAGGCATCCTTGTAATCATCTAAGTTCCGATTTCGATGGTAGACCTTCTGCGCTGCTCTAATGAAATAGTATCCAATCTGAAATACCACAGCCGATAGTTCTCCTGGCAATAGCTCATCCTCAGGGACTATCTCTGCAGATGGTATGGTAGCAAGAATCTGATCCAACAAAGATCCAAATCCAATCACTTCATTTTCCTTTGTTTCTGGGAGATAATCCCCAATGCTATCGGTTAGCACCGCTGTCGGAAACCAGTGTTTTCTTAACACTTCATTGGCGCTGGTTTCTCTAAAAAGACGTATTGCCTCTCTGAATACTAATGCAGTCCCCGTTAAGCCAACAGCCAACCCTGCTCTTCGTATCATCTTACCTACCATGTGATTGTCCTCCTTAGTATACTGTTATTAGATTAACGTTTCCGTTATTTCTGATTTGAGTATACTATTTCACATGGACAGTATCTGTCACTCAAATAATCGTAAAGCTCGTTATTCACTTAAGTTGCCGGAACACGCCAAAATCGCTATAGCATATCCCTCAGAGCTCAGATAATGTGTCTTTTCACATATTGCAAGAATGTCTTGCGGTATAACAGCCCTTTGCTTTAATACCGGCCATTTCTGTTTCAATGCAGGTTTATATCTATCCGGCACTGCAAGTCCCTTTCGTACAACCTCCATAACATCGCATGCCGTGACTTCATCATTTCCAGCTTCTAATAAAAGCCTGAAGAGTTCCTCCCTGGAACAAAAAAGAAACCTTTGTTCAAAATCATAATCAATCGTACTGTCATATCTTGTAATGATCTGTACTTTATCTCTCATTGATAGTGAAGTAGAAGAAGCAGGGAGCATTATCTTAAGTAGATCTTCCGGCTTAAACCAGTTAAATATAATCCTTATTACCCCTTCGTTTTCAGCTTCTATATCAAGGATATATGCTGATGAACCATCTGGAAAAATATATTTCTTGTCGAGATAGTCTTCCTCATTTTTGCCTGTTGGAAGTACGGCAAATCCCCGTTTAATCACATCCTCGTCCGTACCATAAACAATCCGAAACTCATCATCAGCCAACTCCACAACTACATTATCTGGGTAAAGTGCTTCAACACAGTTCCTCGCATAAGGCAAAAAACTCGGTGGAGCTATATATTCAAAATGTATCCCTCGGGTTCCCCTAGTGCCCCATAGAATTCTCCAATTAAGAGAAAATCCTTGTCCCTGAATTCCTTGTCCACATTTCGGACATTTCTTTACAGTAGCGTCTATCCCGTACCAGTAATCAGGTATTCTTTCATAATATCCGCAAGAAGGACAGTAATAATATGCCTCCAAGGGATTTACCATATTGTTCCCCAAAAGGTATGTTAAAATGGAATCATTTGCTAATCCACGAACCATCAACGGAATTAGAGCTTCTTCTGCCGCATCTGCAAACACATAGTATTCATACAATGTCTTTGCGTGGCCAGTCTCATTCATACACCTTAGTTCCCGACTGAATCTCTCTGAAACATCTAATGGTATTCCCGCAGGAAACAATTCTTCAAGCCGCTTTTCACATATAGATGCTACTAATCCTGAATAGTCTATAGCTTTCTGTTCCATAACGTATGACCCCCTTTTTGAATCTTCCAATTACATGATAACAGCTCACATAGACAGATTCCGTCACTCAAATAGTCATTTTTTGCACAGAAAGCAAAACAACAAAAAGCAAAAATGCACCCGAGTCATTCTCATAAAGAACAGCTCAGATGCATTATCCTGCAGTATTATTAAACTAACCGTGATTTTTTCAGGCATTCTGCTCTTGCAACACTAATCCTTCACTTCGAACAACTTTTCCTCCAAAATACATACAACAAAAACACAT
>JAEEGL012889227.1_pt1 | contig 12955 bp, 8 predicted proteins | sample 9134231 | NCBI WGS metagenome assembly JAEEGL01 (sample SAMN16246548, study PRJNA631951) | gut metagenome | biome: gut microbiome; feature: rumen; material: fiber-attached | host: Bos | place: Iran: Karaj | collected 2018-10 | reverse complement strand
TTATTACTGCAAGATGGCGCTCGCCGTCTGTCAGGCTTATCTTTCTGTCTTCGCAGACTTCTGCGCCGAGCAGAGAAACAGCGCGCAGAGCTTCTTCAAGCTCCTCACTCCCCTGCGCCCCTTTCATTGCGATGAATACACCGCCGGGCTTCACGAGCGGCAGAGCGTACTCGCAGAGCCTGCTCATATCCGCTACGGCTCTCGATACGACAATATCAAAAGAGTCTCTGTAACCGGCATCCCTCGCGAGTGTTTCCGCTCTCGTGTTAATGATTTCGCCTTCAAGCGAAAGCTCATCGAGGCAGGCAGATATGAAATCGAGTTTTTTGCCGACAGAATCGAGAAAAGTCATTTTTATCCCGGGATTCGCGATGAGCAACGGCATACCCGGAAAACCGGCGCCTGTTCCTATGTCGAGCACTCCGGTGCCGGGCACGAAATCACAGACGGTCATTGCCGAGAGCGAATCGGCAAAATGCTTCACGGCGATTCCGCGCGCGTCGGTCACTGCTGTCAGGTTTACGCTTCTGTTGCGCTCAATAAGCATTGCGGCAAACCTGTCAAGAGCCTCAATCTGCTCCCGGCTTACGCTTATATTCATTTTGATGAGGTTTTCGCTCAGCAGAGCCAAATCAAAATTCATTATTTTTCTCCGATGTGATTATCTGTTTCTGGCGAGATAAACGGTCAGCACGGAAATGTCGGCGGGGGAGACTCCCGAAATTCTTGACGCCTGACCGACAGTCTCCGGGCGGATTTTGCCGAGCTTTTCTATGGCCTCGAGACGAAGACCCGTAATATCATCATAGTTTATTTCTTCCGGAATCTTCTGTACCTCAAGGCGGCGCAGCTCGTTTATCTGCATCTCCTGTCTTTTAATGTAACCCTCATATTTGATATCTATTTCAACCTGCTCAAATATTTCATCGGGATAATCCGGACGATCCGGGTCAAAGTCTTTGAGTAAATCGTAATCCACACAAGGCCTTTTGAGCAGCTCAGCCATTTTCAGCCCCTTTTCAAGCGGCACTGTTCCACGTGAAACAAGCAGCTCATCAAGCTCGGGGGATTTCTTTATTGATACGGTTTTGACCCTTTCTTTCTCGTTTTCAATCATTGCGAGCTTTTCCCTGAAAGCGGCATAGCGCTCCTCGGATATAAGCCCCGCGAGGTAGCCGTATTCCGTAAGCCGTCTGTCGGCATTATCCTGCCTGAGAATCAGACGGTATTCTGAGCGGCTGGTCATCATTCTGTAGGGGTCGGCGCAGCCCTTTGTGGTAAGGTCATCTATAAGAGTGCCTATATAAGAGGTTGTCCTGTCAAGTATCATCGGCTCTCTGCCGAGAATCTTGAGGGCAGCATTTATGCCTGCCACAAGACCTTGTGCCGCAGCCTCCTCATATCCGCTTGAGCCGTTGAACTGACCTGCCCCGTAAAGCCCGTCGAAATCCTTGAATTCCAGGGTCTGACGAAGGGCGAGAGGATCCACGCAGTCATACTCTATGGCATAGGCGGTGCGCAGGAACTCGGCTTTTTCGAGCCCGGGTATGGAGTGGACTATTTTAAGCTGCACATCCTCGGGCAGGGAAGAGGAGAGACCCTGCAGATACATTTCGTCTGTCTTTTCGCCGCAGGGCTCAACAAATATCTGATGGTGCTCCTTTTCTGAAAAGCGCACGATTTTATCTTCAATGCTCGGGCAGTATCTCGGACCGATGCCGTCAATCTTGCCGCTGTAAAGAGGGGAGCGGTGCAGATTTTCAAGTATGATGCGCTTTGTTTCCTCCCCGGTGAAGGCTATGTAGCAGGGGAGTTTGTTGCGGGGAGAATCCTTTTTGAGAAAAGAGAAATTCACAGTTTTCTCATCGCCGTACTGCGGTTCGAGGGCCGAAATATCAACGCTTCTCCTGTTTACGCGCGGGGGAGTGCCCGTTTTGAATCTCCTGGTGGGCACACCGAGCTTTTTGAGTGAAACGGCAAGCTCGCATGCGGGGAACATACCGTCCGGCCCGCTTTCATAGGAAACATCGCCTATATATACTCTGCCTGCAAGGAAGGTGCCTGTGGCGAGAATCACGGCCTTTGCCCTGTGCTTTGCTTCAAGGCGCGTGGTGACCTCCCACATATCGCTGTCTTTTATAATATCAACAATTTCACCCTGCCTCAGGTAGAGATTTTCCTGCTTTTCGAGCGTACCCTTCATATAATCCGAATAAGCTCTGCGGTCAATCTGAGCCCTCAGCGAGTGTACGGCGGGTCCTTTGCCGAGATTGAGCATACGTGACTGGAGCGTGTTCGCGTCCGCCGCTATGCCCATTTCGCCGCCGAGCGCGTCAATCTCTCTTACAAGATGACCTTTGGATGTGCCGCCTATGGAGGGATTGCACGGCATATTTCCGACCCAGTCAAGGTTTACGGTAAACACGGCCGTTTTTACTCCGAGGCGTGCGCAGGCAAGGCCCGCCTCAATGCCGGCGTGCCCCGCTCCTATTACTATCACATCATAGTTTTCAGCGGTGTACATCATAGGTGTGATCACAGACTTCCCATATTTTTTCTCTTAAAGAAATAAAATCCTCCAGCGCCAAAGGCTTGTTATTGGGATTTCTCAGCAGGGCGGCAGGGTGGAAGGTGCCCATAAACAGCATGCCGCCTTTCTCTTTGAATACCCCGTGCTCTTTGGTGACAAGGAAATCCTTGCCTATGAGCCTTTTTGCGGAGATTCTGCCGAGGCATACTATGATTTTGGGTCTGATCAGCCTGGTCTGCTCACGCAGCCAGCCGATACAGCAGTCCTGCTCCTCCTCAGAAGGGTCCCTGTTTTCGGGAGGACGGCATTTTACCATATTGGCAATATAAATATTCTTATGCCTGTCAAGGTCAATATATTCAAGGTATTTGTCGAGCAGCTGCCCGCCTCTGCCCACAAAGGGCTCGCCCTGCAGGTCCTCGTTTCTGCCGGGCCCTTCGCCCACAAACATAACCTCGGCGTTTTCGTTACCGACGCCGAAAACGAGGTTGGTGCGCGTTTCGCACAGACCGCACCTGCGGCACTGCATGCAGTCATCCCTCAGTTTTTCAAAGCTGTCATACATCAAAATCACCCCGGTTGTCAAATATTGAGATTGCCTTTTCCGCGTCGAGCGAAATCTGAGCCTTCAGCCGGTCCATATCGGGGAATTTTATTTCACCCCTGATATATTCAAACAGATTCACCTGCACGCATTCGCCGTATAAGTCGCCGTCAAAGCCGAGAATGCAGGTTTCGCTGCGAAGATCTTCATTTTCAAAGGAGGGACGCCTGCCGATATTGGTAACTCCGGCGTATTCTCTGCCGCCCAGAACAACAGAGCTCGCGTAAACACCGGTTTCGGGAACTATAAATCCGCTGTCAAAATACTGATTTATTGTGGGGGCGCCTATGAGGTGACCCCTGCGGTAACCGTGCTTCACAACGGCTTCGTAGCAGAAGGGCCTGCCGAGCATGGCATTTGCGAGCGGTATGTCTCCCTGCTTTACGGCAAAGCGTATTCTTGTGGAGCTGACGGGCTCCCCGCCGAACATTACGGTAGGGGCAACCGTGAGAGAGACGCCGTTTTTTTCGCAAAGGGCTTTAAGCTCCTTAACGCCGCCCGCCCCGCCTGAGCCGAAGCGGTAGTTTTCGCCGCAGCAGACAGCGCCGGCCGAGAGCCTCTTTACAAGTATTTCTTCAAAGAATTCGTCGGGGGACATAGCGCAGACTTCGGTGAAATCAATGAACTTCTCTTCAACTCCCATACCGTAAAGCAGCCTGTCTCTTACAGAGCTTTGCAGTATTTCCTCGGGCGCGCAGCCCGTGAGAGTGAGCAGGGGATGGGAGGCAAAGAGAAGGGCACAGGGCACAAGCCCGCGCTCCCCGTAAGAGAGAGCGCAGGCAAGCACTGCTTTATGTCCTTTATGCAGGCCGTCAAAGCTGCCCAGAGCGACGGCTCTTCTGATATAATTCATATTACTGCTTGTTTCTGAACTGCTGTTTCATTCTCTGCTCCTTTGAGAGAATCTTCTTGCGGAGCCTGAGTGAGGAGGGGGTAACCTCCAGCAGCTCGTCATCCTTTATAAATTCCATACACTGCTCAAGGCTCATCACGCTAGGAGGCACCAGGCGCAAAGCGTCGTCTGAGCCGCTCGCGCGGGTGTTTGTGAGATGCTTGAGCTTGCATACGTTGCAGGTCACATCATCGCTCTTGGCACTTTCGCCGACAATCATGCCCTCGTAAACATCCACACCGGGGCCTATGAAAAGGCGGCCTCTGTCCTGGGTGTTGAAAAGCCCGTAGGCGGAGGAAACACCGGTTTCGTGCACGATGATTGACCCCCGCTCGCCCGACGTAATCTCGCCTTTATAAGGCTTGTAGCCGTCAAACAGCTGGTTCATAATGCCGTTTCCGTTGGTGTCGGTAAGGAATTCGGAGCGGTAGCCTATGAGACCTCTTGAAGGTATTTTGAATTCAAGGTGTGTGGAGCCGCCCTCGCGCGCTCCCATATTCTCGAGCTCCGCTTTGCGGGAGCCCAGCTTTTCAATAACAACGCCGACATAGTTTTCGGGCACTTCGATTATGAGCAGCTCCATCGGCTCATATATCTGCCCGTCAATCTCCTTGAGAATAACCTTGGGGCGTGAAACCTGGAACTCATAGCCCTGGCGGCGCATTGTCTCTATGAGAATTGAAAGGTGGAGCTCGCCTCTGCCGCTGACTTTGAAGGTGTTGGTGTTGTCGGTTTCCTCAACGCGCATTGAAACGTTTGTTTCAACCTCTTTGAAGAGACGGTCGCGCAGATTGCGGGAGGTGACGAATTTGCCCTCTTTGCCCGCGAACGGGCTGTCGTTTACTATGAAATTCATAGAGATTGTGGGCTCGTCAATTTTGATGAAGGGGAGGGGATCGATATGCTCGGGGTCACATAGAGTCTCCCCGATATTTATTCCCTCTATGCCGCTCACGCAGATAATGTCGCCGGCTTCGGCCTGCTCGCACTCGGTGCGGCTCAGACCCTCAAACTGGTAAAGGCGGGATATTTTAACGCTCTTCTGCGTGCCGTCGGTTTTGCACAGAACGGCGGTCTGGTTGCGCCTGATTTTGCCGCGCTCTATCCTGCCCACGCCTATTCTGCCCACATAATCATCATAGTCAAGAGATGAAAACAGGCACTGGAGCGGACCGTCGGGGTCTCCTGCGGGAGGGTTGATATTTTCGAGTATGGCGTCAAAGAGCGGCTGCATATCACCCTCGCGCACATCGGGGTCGAGAGATGAGTAGCCGTCGCGCGCGCTGGCGTAAACCACGGGAAAGTCGAGCTGGTCTTCGTCCGCGCCGAGGTCTATGAACAAATCGAGCACCTCGTCAACCACCTCGGCCGGTCTGGCGTTGGGGCGGTCTATTTTGTTGATGACAACGAGCACGGTCTTTTTAAGGCCGAGAGCTTTTTTGAGCACAAAGCGGGTCTGGGGCATACAGCCCTCAAAGGCGTCCACCAGCAGGAGTACGCCGTCAACCATCATAAGGATGCGCTCCACCTCGCCGCCGAAGTCGGCGTGGCCGGGAGTGTCAACAACATTTATTTTTGTGCCTTTGTAATGCACGGAAGTATTTTTTGAAAGTATGGTAATGCCTCTTTCGCGCTCAAGGTCGTTTGAGTCCATTACTCTCTCGGCAACCTGTTCGTTTGCGCGGAAGGTGCCGCTCTGCTTGAGCATTTCGTCAACCAGCGTGGTTTTGCCGTGGTCAACGTGAGCGATTATGGCAATATTTCTCAATGATTTTTTATCGGACAAGATATTCACCGGAATTCTGTTTAGATTATTCGTTGATTACAAGGCCTTCAGCCTCGCGCTTTGCGGCAAGCTCCTCAAGCATTCTCTGCTTTTCTTTGCCTGAAATCTTATAGAAGAACATCGGCAGTGCGCACAGGAGCATGCTCACACCGGGAACGATTGACACAAGGGAGAAAATCGCGAAATTCTGCGAATGCGTCAGGTCTGTCGCGGCGGTTATTGCCGTGGACGAAAGCATCTCCTCGGGCTTGAAGCCGATAAGCATATACATCACAATAATGCCGCTTGTGGAGAGTGCGTTGCCGATTTTGTTTATGAATCCGCTTATTGCGGAGCCCAGGCCGTTGTCTCTGTAGCCTGTGGTGACCTCCATATAGTCGAGGCAGTCGCATATCATAGCGAAGGTGACAACATTTATAACGCCCAGAGGGATGCAGGAGATGATGATGAAGGGGATGCACACATAAAGGTTTGAGGTAAACCAGCCGATAAGAGTGGTGCCGGCGCTTGCCACGGCGCCCGCCAGACAGGTGACTATGACTATTTTCTTGTAGTCAACCTTCTTCATCACATAAGGCATAAACAGCATTGCGCCGAACATGCCGACAATAGCGCAGACCTGGAATATGGTTTTTACGGAGGAAATGCTCGCGTTGATGGCCGCGGTGCGCTCCTCAAGCGATAAGCCTTCAAGCGCGGGTCCTATATAGAAGGAGTACCTTGCCACGTGGATTGCGGCCGCCTGCACCATATATCTGCCGCTTGAAAGCACGCCCATAAGCAGCACGAGCATCATCGGCTTGCAGGTGAAGAGCCTCTTGAGCTTTGAGGGCTCGCCCGGCGCGCGTTTCTTAATGGGGGGCAGAACTCTCTCTTTCACGTGGAAATAGGAATTGACATAGAGGATTATTCCTATGCCGACAACCGCGCAGGCGATTATGAAATACCTTTTCTTATCAAAGGCGAGCGGGTCGGATGTATCAAGCAGCTTGGGAAGGGTGAAGCCCGCGACAAGGAAGAATACTTCGGGCAGGGCCGAGCCGATGCTGTTGATAATCTTCGTGAAAGAAATAACCGAGCTTCTTTCCTCCGCGTTGGGGGTCATTACATTGGGCAGGCACCAGAACGGAACATCCGCCATGGTGTAGCTCATACCCCAGAGCACATAGACCGCGGCTGAGAATATCATAAGCTGAGTGCCCGTGATTGAGGGGCTCGCGTACATCAGCAGCGTGAGCGCGGCTATGGGCAGAGAAGCAAAAAGGATATAGGGCTTCATCTTGCCCCACTTTGTGGTGCGTGAGTCAACGATTATGCCCATAAGCGGGTCGTTGATCGCGTCCCAGACTCTCGCGAGAAGCATGAGCAGGAGCACAAACATCGGGGTAAGCTGCAGCACATTGAGATAGTAGTCGCTGATGTAGCTGGACATCATAGCGTATATCATACCCTGACCGCCCGCGCCCAGCGCGTACATCCATCTTTCTTTGCCGGATACATATTTCTTGGTTTCCATTATGATAATCCTCTCTGATTATTGGGGTTGATATAAGAAAGGGGCGGGCGAAGCTTTGAAGCAAACTCCGTTTACTCCGCAGCCCCCCCGCATTGCCGGTATTATTCGCCTTTCATTTCAAGGAGCTTGACCTTGCCTTCATAAGAGGCAACGCTGACCTTGATTGAATCATAGATAGCGGCTTTGATATCGTCTTCGGTGGCGCCGAGCTCTTCGCTGTACTTGCGGTCAATGAAGAGGTTTATATCCATAATCTCGGGCAGACCCATCGGGTCAATACCGCTGTCGATACCCTTTTCTTTGTACTCTTTGACAACTCCGCCGAGACCCATACGCATCATCCACGGGGGGATGCCTATTATCTTGCGGTTTTCGCCCATACCTCTCGCGGCATAGACAATCTTGAGGAATTCATCCCATTTCATATTGTACATTGAGATGGGCCACGCCTTTGCGCCCTTGGATTTCTCCGCGGCGCCCACGATGACTTCGCCCACCTGACGCACGGTAAGCATCGCGGTGCCTCCCTTCGGGTAAAGGGTGCAGGGGAGTTTGTCCATGCGCTTTATCTGTTCAATGAGTATAACCCAGACGGGTTTTCTGCCGGGCTGTGTGCCGAAAATGTAGGGCAGCTCAAGCACGGCAACATCAAAGTTATCATCCGCGAAGGAGAAGGCCATGTTTTCCTGGTCTATACGGCTGCGGATGTAAGGATGCTTCTCGGTGAGCTTAAGGTCGGGGCGCTCTTTGGCAAGATAGGAGAAGTAGGAGCCGAGAATGACCGCCTTTGTGAGACCTGCCTGCTTGCAAAGGGGCAGTATGCGCTCAAGGGGAGCTATGTTGAACTTATAGTAGGCATCATAAACGGGGGCGGGGAACTCAACGCGCTCATCAACGCCTGCTGCGAAAACGAAGCAGTCAAAGCCTTCCATCATCGCTTTGATTTCTTCATCGGTTTTTTCGTATATGTTGCAGAACTCAATATCCATCTCCTCGGGGATGGGAGCGCCTTCGGGGAGCGGAGGCAGAGCAACGCTCTTTACTTGGTGGCCGCGCTCGATGAAAATCCTTGCAGCTTCGCAACCGAGCAGGCCTGTGCCGCCTATCATAAATACTTTCATTATGTTTTCCTCCTTCAATTCGGCATACCGGTGGCAGCCGATAAATATCACATTTTAATATAATACAAAAATTAAATTCAGTCAAGAATTATATATTGTATAAATCAATTAACACAGAGAAAACGGCGCTTTTTTGTAGAATGTGCATAAAACGCGGGCGCGATTTTGTATGCGGTTCAACCTTGCGCCTGAAAAATGCGGATGATATAATAAACTATCTATAATTTTTATAATAGGGGAGGGTTGCTTTCTGGATAACCCCCTGCTGATTGCCGCGGCGGTTTTGGGAGCGCTGAATCTTGTTTTGCTCATCATCCTGACCGTTACGGCCGCAAGGCTCTCCGGAGCCGGTAAAAAAGCGGAAAAGCTTGAAAATGAAATAGAAGACCTTTCGGCTGAGCTCGGCAGAGAATTTGAGCGCTCACGCAGAGAGCAGAGCCTGGCCCAGGCACAGATGAGGCGCGAAACCGGAGAGGCGATAGACGGTGTCAACAAAAAGATGGAGGCGCTCAGGGTAGAAAACTCCGACAGACAGGCGAGGCTCGAAAACGCTGTGGGCAGAGCGCTTGTGCAGATGATAAAGGAAAACTCGGAGCAAAACGAAAAGCAGACTGAGCAGATTTCCCGGTCAATCAAAGAAATGAGCGACGGCAACGAAAAGAAGCTTGAGGAAATGCGGACAACGGTTGACGAAAAGCTCAGCGAAACGCTCTCAACCCGCCTCGACGCCTCGTTCAGAACCGTTTCGGACCGTCTTGAAAGCGTCTATAAATCCCTCGGGGAGGTCAAGGAGCTTTCAAGCGGAGTCACGGGCAGCGTGAACAGCCTCAACAGAGTGCTCGCAAACGTGAAGGCGAGAGGTACCTGGGCGGAGGTTCAGCTCGGCTCCGTTCTCGACCAGACCATTCCCGGTATGTACGAAAAGAATTTCGCGCCGCACGGGGGCTCGGGCGACAGAGTGGAGTTTGCGGTCAGAATCCCGTCAAACGACGGTTCGGTCACCTACCTGCCGATTGACTCAAAATTCCCGCTTGAGGATTACGCGCGCATATCCGAGGCTGCCCGCACGGGAGACGCGGACGCTCTCGCCGCAGCGAGGAAGGCTCTTGAAACAAGAATAACGGCAGAGGCCAGGGAGGTCTCAAAATATATAAATGTTCCGGTGACAACCCCGTTCGCAATCCTTTATCTCGCCACCGAGGGGCTTTACGCCGAGGCTTATTCCGCCTCAAGCAGCGTGCCCGAGAAAGTTATGCACGAATACAATGTGATGCTCGCCGGGCCCGGCACGATTACGGCGTTGCTCAATTCGCTTTCGCTGGGATTCAGGGCGGTGGCAATAAACGAAAAGGCGAGCGAAATAACGGCCGTGCTCGCGGCGGCAAAGCAGCAGTATGACAAATTCGGAGAGCTGCTCACAAAAGCGAGGCGCAAAATCGACGAGGCCGGCAGCGCTCTCGATGAGGCCGGCAAAAGAAACACGATTATCAGAAGGAAACTGGGCTCAGTTGATGAGCTTGAAGGCGGAAACGCCGAATATGTTCTGGGTATTACGGAAAAAATCAAGGAGGACGAAAACCAATGAAGGATCCCAAAGAATTACTCGCTCAGATGACGACGGAAGAAAAAGCCGCGATATGCGACGGCAAGGATTTCTGGCATCTTAAAGATTTTGAAAAATACGGCATCCCCGAGGTTATGGTCTGCGACGGACCTCACGGACTGCGCAAGAAGGACTATAATAAAACCGGCTCAAGTCTCACGGCGAGCGTGCCCTCAATCTGCTATCCCACGGCGGCGACAACCGCGGCATCCTGGGATCCCGAACTGTTAAAAGAGATGGGTAAGGCACTCGGCAAAAAGTGCCTCAAAGAAAAAGTCGGCGTGCTCCTGGGCCCCGGTATCAATATGAAAAGAAGCCCCCTTTGCGGCAGAAACTTCGAGTATTTCGCTGAGGACCCCGTTCTTGCCGGCGAGATGGCGGCAGGTCTCATTGACGGCGTGCAGAGTATGGGCGTGGGGACCTCACTCAAGCATTTCTGCGTAAACAGCCAGGAAACAAGAAGAATGACCGTGAGCGAAGTGCTTGACGAGAGAACGCTCAGGGAAATCTACCTCACCGGTTTCGAAATAGCGGTCAAAAAGGCGAAGCCCTGGACCGTGATGAACTCATATAACAGAATCAACGAGGTTCACGGCTCCGAAAACAGACACACGCAGATTGAGATACTGCGTGACGAGTGGGGCTTTGACGGCGTGGTTGTCAGCGACTGGGGAGCCGTCAACGACAGAGTGCTCGGCCTCAAAAACGGCAATGACCTCGAAATGCCCTCATCCTTCGGCTCCGGAGCGGCTAAGATAGTGAAGGCGGTCAAAAACGGCGAGCTTGACGAGGCCGTGCTTGACGAGAGAGCGCTCAACGTGCTGAACCTTATCAAAAAGTGTGCGGACGGCGCACAGGATAATTATGAATACAATGACGCGGACGATCAGCCTCTTGCCAGAAAGATTGCCGCGGCATCCATGGTGCTTCTCAAAAACGACGGCATACTTCCGCTTGACAAGAGCAAAAAGATAGCGGTAATCGGCGATATGGCAAAGAATCCCAGATACCAGGGAGCAGGCTCATCCCAGATAAATCCCACAAAGATAGACTGCGCTTTTGATGAGCTGAGCGCAATGGGCTTTGACCTTGAATACGCCCAGGGCTATGAGAAGTCAATCAAGAAAGAGAAGAAGAATCCTCCTCTTATCGCAGCCGCCGCGGAGCTTGCGGCAAAATGCGATGTGGCTGTGGTATTTATCGGCCTTACCGATGATTTTGAGTCGGAGGGCTTTGACAGGCAGCATATGAACCTCCCCGCCTCTCACAACGAGCTTGTTAAGCAGGTTACGGCGGCAAACCCGAATACCGTGGTTGTGCTCGCTGGCGGCTCACCCGTTGAGATGCCGTGGAATGACGATGTGAGAGCGATTCTCAACTCATACCTCGGCGGTCAGGCGGGCGGCGGAGCCGTTGCCGACATTCTCTCCGGAGCGGTCAACCCCTCCGGCAAGCTTCCCGAAACCTATCCGCTGACCTACGCCGACACCCCGGCTTACCGCAACTACCCCGGCAACCCCGCAACCGTTGAGCACAGAGAAGGCATATATATCGGCTACAGATATTATGACAAGGCGGGCAAGGCGGTGCGCTACCCCTTCGGCTACGGCCTTTCTTACACAAGCTTTGAATACTCCGGCTTATCGCTTGATAAGACCGAGGCCGATGAAAATGACGAAATCAAAGTCAGATTCACCGTAAAGAACACCGGCTCTGTCGCTGGCGCCGAAATCGCCCAGCTCTATGTTGCGGATAAAGAAAGCACCGTATTCCGCCCGGTAAAAGAGCTCAAGGCCTTCAAGAAGGTTTATCTTGAGCCCGGCGAAGAGAAAGAAATCGAAATGACTCTCGGCAGAAGAGCTTTCGCGTTTTATAATGTGAAAGCAGGCGACTGGACCGTTGAAAGCGGAGAGTTTGACATACTCGTAGGCGCATCGAGCGCTGATATCCGCCTCTCGGCAGGCATTACCGTAAACGCGGCACCCGCCGAAATACCCGACTACAGGGAGTGCGCGCCGAATTATTACACTGCCGATGTGCAGTCTGTGCCCGATGAGCAGTTCAGGGCCCTGCTCGGCAGAGATATTCCCGCAAACGATTATGATGCCGGCGCGCCCGTCACGATAGCCGACTGCTTCGAGAGCGCTAAGAGGACAAAGAACGGCAAAAAGATGTTCAACCTTCTGTGCAAGGTTGTTCCCGCCGGCTTTGCGCAGGCAATCGCCCTGCAGGTTCCGTTCCGCGACTTTATGAGCATGAGCGGCGGCGTTTTCAGCGAGAAAATGGCCGACGGTCTGTGCAAGCTTCTCAACGGCGAGAAGGGCGGCGTGAGGCAGATGCTCAGCTGCATTCCCAAAGCTATAGGAGGAGTGGGGCCGCTCCTTAAACAGATATAAGCGGAGGAAATAAAAATGAAAAGCAAGCTCACAATAAGAATCACGGCAGTCATAACGGTGCTTGCGCTGTTGCTCTCGTGCCTGCCTTATATCGCCTTTGCGCAGGAGACGACAATCCACCTCGGAGTTTTCTCGGATGTGCATATCTACGGTGACAGTCTCAAGGGCAACAACTGCGACGCCTACAAGGAGTTTACTTATTACTCAAGCAAGGAATACGCCGAGAACTATTCTCTCGTCAACAACGCCCTTGCCGGAGTGCTTGAAAACGCCGAAAAGGACGGGGCGGACTATCTGCTTATTCCGGGCGACCTTACCAAGGACGGCGAGTATGAAGCGCACGTCGCTCTCGCGAAAATTCTTGAGGACTGGCAGGCCGAAACCGGCATACCCGTTTTTGTCACAAACGGCAACCACGACATAAACAACTCAAACGCCTGCACCTTTGTAAACGGAAAACAGGAGCCCGCGAGAAAGACGACTCCCGAGGAATTCAGAGAGATATAC
>JAEEGL011984884.1_pt1 | contig 12955 bp, 5 predicted proteins | sample 9134231 | NCBI WGS metagenome assembly JAEEGL01 (sample SAMN16246548, study PRJNA631951) | gut metagenome | biome: gut microbiome; feature: rumen; material: fiber-attached | host: Bos | place: Iran: Karaj | collected 2018-10 | reverse complement strand
TATCGAGGAGCATAACGTAAAAAAGGTTATCTATGTGCGCGGTAATGCCGGAAATGTGGAGTGCGCGGAGAGACGTAAAGCCCTTGAGCATGCTCTGGCCGAATCCGGTCTGGAGTTATATGATGTTTTGGCGGGAGATTTCGGTTTTTACAATGCCGGGAAGGCGATCAACGCATGGCTGGAGGAGAAAAAGCCCCTTCCGGATGCCTTTGTGTGCGCCAACGACCTGATGGCTCTCGGTGTCATAAGCCATCTTCATCAGCATGGGATAGATGTCCCCGGAGATGTGATAGTCACAGGATTTGACAATGTCCATGAGGCTCAGACTTCATATCCCCTTGTTGCCACGGTATCCAGGCAGTGGGATCATATGGGTGAATACCTGTATGAGGAGGCTCTCCGTCAGATCGAAAAGCATGACAGCAGCTCCAAAACCATATATCCCTCCAGGTTCATCCCTTCGGAAAGCTGCGGATGCACTCCCGATCCGGAGGCGGTGGAGGTGCGCCTTGAAAGAGTCCGAAATATTTATTCCGATTCCACCAATACGGACATGATCGGCTTCTTCTTCCAGAGAGTCCATATCGAAATGTCCCTCGTGGAAGACAAAGAAGGATTCTTCCAATATGCCAAGGACCGCTGGGGACATGAGGATTTCTTCGGCAAAGATTACTGCATCTGCACCAGTCCTCTTCTCTTCGAAGCCGAGGATGAGGAATACATTTCAAAAGTCAGAGATTTTAAAGGTGAAATGGATATTATGTACGAGCGCAGGAACAGTGAATCCATTCCTCAGCGTACATATGACTCCGACGAGTTCTATCCGGGATACGAACCGGATCCGGACAGATCGGATATCTTTGTATTTGCCGCCCTTGTTAACAGGGCTCACCTTATCGGTTATCTGGCTGTAAAGAACACCCCCGAGATTCTTTCCACCCTGCAGTTTAAGCGGTGGATCAATAACCTTGACACGCTTTTCATCAATATCAGGCATAACATATTCTTAAAGCGCACCAATGCCAAGCTTAATCAGATCTATATGACCGACTTCCTTACGGACATGTACAATCGAATGGGCTGTGACAATGTCCTGTACGCTTTCATTCAGGCTGAGAAAGAAGCCGGAAGACGCACCATGCTCCTGTTCTTCGACATCAACTGCATGAAGCTGATAAACGATGAATACGGCCACTTAAACGGAGACCTTGCCATAAAGGCCACAGCAAGTGCCATGAGAAAGTCTCTTTCGGAAAAGTGGATGTTTGGCAGATATGGCGGAGATGAATTTATAGCCGTAGGCTCCTATGAAGAAGGAAAGACCATCGAGGATTACAGAAAAGCATTCAACACTTCTCTTAAGAAGATAACCACCAAGCTTAAAGCGGTCTTTAGTCTTTCGGCAAGCGTGGGTTATTGCGTTATTAATCCGGATGATAACAGCGACATCGATACCTATATACGTATAGCGGACGAATCAATGTATAAAGAAAAAGAGCGTGCACATCGGGAAATGGGACTTATACCCTAACCGCAGCCGGAGAATTCAAAAAATGAATAATATTATACCCTCATCTATCAAAAATGACAGCTTCCGTTTTGACGCTTTTCAAAACGGAAGCGTTCTCTATAACAAGAAAAAAAACCACCTTCCCGCAATGGGATGGAACAGTTGGAATGCTTTCGGCAGCGGCAATACCGAGGCTCTGACTAAGGATATGTCAAATAAGATCATAGAGCTCGGGCTGGATAAGCTGGGATATAAATATGTTGTACTCGATGACGGTTGCTATAATCCGGAACGCGAAGGAGGCTTTCTTTCCAACGAACCGGTCAAATTCCCCTCCGGATTCAGAGCACTTGCGGATTACATCCATGCAAAAGGGCTGAAGTTCGGAATGTACAATGACATCGGAACAAACCTCTGTGCCGGTGCTGCCGTGGGAACATACGGTCATGAAACAGACGATGCCCGTTCTTATCTTGACTGGGGTGTGGATTTTATCAAGGTGGATAACTGCTATTACATGTTTGACAATGCCACTTTTTCAAATCCGGAAAATGCAAGATTTGTTTACGCTCCCAACATAAAGTCCGTAAGGATATCTGTCGCAGGAAAAGATTTCACCTTCCGAGCTGACGAAGGAATGCTTACCGGCTGTGGCGCACGGTTTGCGGAATCGGCAGACGGTACTTTCAAATACGCCACAAATATAGGTACCTTTGACGGAACCGGACCGGATAACTCCCCGGTGGGCGAAATGAGCGGAGAGCTGGTATTTACCTTTGATCTCGGTGATCTTGTAAAAGAAAAAGCGGACGCTTTACTTGTGGTCGAATATGCTGCGGGTAAAGAGCCCGGAACCGGGTCATGGCTGCAGGTAGCGGCCTTTGAGGGCGAAAACTCAATTCTTTTCTTTGATGAGGAGCTTCCGGAAACAAAGGATAAAGAGAGCTTCGTTTTTTCCTCTCCCATTAAGATCTCACTCTTTCCCGGAAAAAACACCCTCCGTCTTATGAACCATCGCCGTCAGGAAAACACCCTCAACTCATATGCAGAGCTTCTGAAAGGTTTTAATGAGGCCGATCCCTCACATGATGTGATCCTTTCGATATGTGAATGGGGGAAGACCCAGCCCCAGAACTGGGGATACAAGGTGGGCGATTCCTGGAGGATCCTTAACGACATCACCTTCCAGGTCGGTTCCGACGGTAATCCCGGTCACGGCGCATGGGAGAGCGATTATACCACAAGCGTTTGCGCTCAGTACAACAAGGCAGTGATAATGGACGAATCTTCAGGGCTTGATAAAGGCTGGAACGATCCCGATATGCTGATGATCGGCATGGATGGCCTTGATATGACCATGTGTGAAACGCCTTTTCCCATGTGGTGCATGATGAATTCTACTCTTATGCTTGGGCTTGACCTCAGAAGAGTTCAGAAGGGCGATGAGATATACAGGATCATCGCCAATGAAGATATTATCGCTCTGAGCCAGGATCCCCTGGGCGTACAGGCCAAGAGAGTATGGACCAGCACCGGATCAGCCGAGCCCGACAAAGAGTACATCAGAGACAATAACAGGCTTGATATCCTGGCAAAGCCCCTTGCAGACGGAAGTCTGGCCGTCTCTTTTATAAATCTGAGCGGACAGATCCGGACAGAGAAGGCGGAAATACCGTTTGACAGGATCGTGTCGATGATAGGCGGGAAAATGAAAGACCCCGATGCCTTTATCGGAGCCGGAAGTTATGCGGTTAAAAATCTTCTCTCAGGGAACGAGTGGAACCAGACCGAAAAAAAGCTGTCCGCCCCCGAAATCCGTGAACATGGCAGCTTTACCTGCAGGATTACACCCTGTCTATGATGTTATGCTCTGCCTAAAGCATGGCAGAAATACAACAAGCATGAGGAATGATTTATTACAATAATATGCTTGACCCAAATAATTCAGAATACATTTCTGTATCCGAATTTGTGACAAAGCTATACGGAATAACCGATAAAAACAGAGCCCCGGGCGACATCCTCAAAATCGCATACAGCGAAGGATGGCTCGAGGCTCAGGATATTTCAGGAACTGATAATAATATAAAACGCTCCGATGCAGCGCGGATATTACATCTCTTTATCCGTGAAAAGCTGCAGCTTAAAGACCTGCCGGATATCTCCGGAGCTGAGGTTCTGAAAGACCTCTACGACTGCCGCATTTGCGCAAACCATATCGCTCAGGTATACCTGCGCGGCATAATGAAACCGGTAACGATTCAAAGTTCTCCCGATCGGGATTTTCTTATTTTTGATTCAAAAGCATACCTTACAAAGAAAGATACCGATATGATCCTGTCGGCACTGGAAAGATTCTTTGATTTTTAACAATATCTTTTCATTTTATCTCTCACACCGGATATTTCCCGTCGAAACATGCGGCGCAGAAATGATCCGGATTGGGTCCCGCGAGTTTTCTCGCATCCTCCACTGACAGGAAACCGAGAGAATCCGCTCCGATCATTTTGCAGATCTCATCATTTGAGTGATGAACGGCTATGAGATTCTCGCGGGAATCAACATCGGTTCCGTAATAACAGGGATTGAGAAACGGCGGCGAAGATATCCTCATATGTACCTCTTTCGCACCTGCTTCTCTGATCATCCTTACGATTCTCTCCGAGGTTGTCCCTCTCACAATGGAATCATCCACCAGCACCACCCTCTTTCCCTTAAGTGTGGAAGGTACCGCTCCCATTTTAAGACGGACCAGGTTTTCTCTCAGATTCTGATCCGGTGCGATAAAAGTGCGGCCTATGTATTTATTCTTTATGAGTCCTATTCCATAAGGAATTCCGGATTCTTCCGCATATCCGAGCGCAGCATCGAGCCCCGAATCCGGTACTCCGATCACAATATCGGCATCTGCCGGATGACTCTTTGCCAGGAAGTGCCCTGCCCGTGTACGCGCATCATGTACGCACACGCCCTCTATCACGGAATCCGGCCTCGAAAAATAAATATACTCAAACACACAAAGCTTCGGTACTTCTATATTACAATAAGTCTCTATGCTTCTTACCCCGTCTGCGTCACAAACCACTATCTCTCCGGGCTTTAAGTCCCTTTCCGGCACAGCTCCTACAGCGTCAAGCGCGCATGTCTCAGAGGCAAAAACCACACATCCGTCCGGCGTCCTTCCCATTACAAGCGGCCTCATCCCCAGGGGATCCCTGCAGGCCATGAGCTTTGTGGGTGAAGTCAGAACAAGGGAATAGGCTCCCTTTATCTCCTTCATTGCCGCCTCAAGAGCGGTTTCTATAGAAGGATTAAGGAGCCTTTTTTGTGTGATGATGTAAGAAATGACTTCTGTGTCACTTGTTGTCTGGAAAATGCATCCCTTTAGCTCAAGTTCTCTTCTGAGCTCATTGCTGTTGGTCAGATTGCCGTTATGACAGAGTGCAAGCTGACCTTTGACATGACGGACTACCATGGGCTGGGCGTTTAGTGCACTTCCACCACCCGTAGTGGCGTACCTTACATGACCTACCGCTATCTGTCCACATCCCAGCGCTTCCAGCTCAGTTGTGGGAAACACTTCGTTTACAAGCCCGGGACCTTTGTGGTATCTGATATTGCGATCTTCGTTTACCGCCATTCCCGCAGCTTCCTGTCCCCTGTGCTGCAGAGCGGTAAGACCCACAGCCACCGTATAGGGAAGCGCCTTTTTGTCAGGCGACCATATTCCGAAAACGCCACATTCTTCTTTTATTTCTTCCATCAAACACCTCAATGTTAATATCCGATAAGGAACTTATCCACTTCCTTGGCACAGGCACGTCCTTCAGCAATAGCCCACACTACAAGAGACTGCCCTCTGTGCATATCACCTGCGGTGAAAACACCGGGAACGTTTGTTGCGTATGCGCCTTCCGGAGTCTCAACCACACCCCTGTTAGTCAGCTTTACACCAAAACTGTCGGCGGTGTAGTTCTCACATCCGACAAAGCCTGCGGCGATCAGCAGTATCTCACAGGGTATTTCCTTCTCTGAGCCCGGGATTTCCTCAGGTTTTCCGTTTGCCCAGGAGAGCCTGACCGTCTCGATCGCTTTAAGTGCTCCCTTTTTATCGGTTATCACTTTTTTTACCGTCGTTTCAAACACTCTCGGATCTTCTCCGAATCTGCTTATCGCTTCCTCATGTCCATAATCGGTCTTAAGCACCTTGGGCCATTCGGGCCATGGATTGCTTTCAGCTCTGGTAACGGGAGGTTTTGGCATCATTTCAAGCGCGGTCACGGATTTACATCCCTGCCTTATCACTGTTCCGATACAGTCATTACCTGTATCTCCGCCGCCTACCACGACCACATTTTTCCCTTTAGCAGAGAGGACTTTCTTGGAGGTATCGGATCCGTTGAACAGATCGGCACTCTTATTTCCGCTGTCTAACACGTTTTTGGTAACGCGGGTGAGAAAGTCCACAGCATAATACGCTCCGCCGACAAGACCGGCTCCGCCTTCCTTTTTCGTGTCGGAACCGGTGTTTTCCATCTTAGCGGCCGCAAGTTCCCTTGCTTTCTTGGCGCCGCAGCAAAGGACAACCGCATCATATTTCTTCAGAATATCCTTTATGGGGAATTCTTTCGAGCCCACATCACATCCTGTTCGAAATTCTACACCCTCGGATTCCATGATCTTCTGACGTCTCAATATGACATCTTTGTCAAGTTTCATGTTGGGTATACCATACATTAGAAGACCGCCTATACGATCCTCCCGTTCAAACACGGTAACACTGTGTCCCCTGTGATTGAGCTGATCTGCCACTGCCAGCCCCGAAGGCCCGCTTCCGACTACAGCAACCCGTTTTCCACTCCTTTTTTTGGGAGGGTTCGGCTTCATATAGCCCTTTTCATAAGCGTTTTCTATGATATACTTTTCATTGTCATGAACCGTTACCGCTTCGCCCCACTGACCGCACATGCATGCTTTTTCGCATAGCGCCGGGCACACTCTCCCGGTAAATTCCGGGAAATTGTTTGTTTTGAGGAGCCTCTCGAAAGCATGCTTCTCATGCCCTTTGTAGAGCTCATCATTCCACTCCGGGATAAGGTTGTGAAGCGGACACCCCACCACCATGCCCGACAGCTTCATCGCCGACTGGCAGAACGGAACTCCGCAGTTCATGCACTTTGAGGCCTGCCGCTGTCTCTCTTCCGGGGACAGGGAGGTATAAAATTCCTCAAAGCTCTCTATTCTTTTTTCCGGAGTGACCTTTGGACATTCCTTTCTGTCTACTTCTAAAAATCCGGTTAGCTTACCCATTCCTGCTCATCTCCTCAAAAGCTTCCAAAACAGCCTTCTCATGTGGTATTCCCTGCTCTTCAAACCGTCCTATGAGCGTCTGCATCTTTTGATAATCATTGGGGACCACTTTCTTGAAATCCGGCAGATACTCTTCAAAGTGTCCGAGTATCTCTTTACCCAGTTCCGATGCAGTCTCTTTTACATAGTCCTTAAGGATATCTTCCAGCTCCAGAATATCGTACTTTTCCGACACCTCAGTCAGCGAAACCATATCCTTGTTTGTCCGCAAGTAAAGTGTGTGCTCTCTGTCGAGTACGTAAGCGATCCCTCCGCTCATTCCTGCAGCGAAGTTCTTGCCGGTCATACCCAGGATCACCGCTCTTCCTCCCGTCATATACTCAAGACCGTGATCACCGCACCCTTCAGCCACTGCTACGGCTCCTGAATTCCTTACACAGAATCTTTCTCCCGCTACTCCGCTGAAATAAGCTTTTCCCGATGTAGCTCCATACAGGGCCACATTTCCGACGATCACATTGTCCGATGCAACAAATGTGGACGCTGCGGGCGGGGTTACAATCAGTTTTCCGCCTGACAGGCCTTTTCCAAAGCCATCGTTGGCATCCCCCGATAGTCTTATCGTCACTCCCTTAGGAAGGAAGGCACCGAAGGACTGGCCTCCGCCTCCCACAGCCTCGATGGTTATCGTATCTTCGGAAAGAGCGTTCCCGAATTTCTTCGTGACTTCGCTTCCAAGAATAGTGCCGAATGCCCTGTCCGTGCTGGTAACACTTACTGACACGGACGTCTTTTTTATGTCTTGAACTTTTTTATCCTTTGTTTTTCCCTCAAACAGCTCCTTCATAGCCGGAAGAAGAACAGTCACATCCTTTGACTTCTCAAGTCCAAGAGGATCCTGCTTAGGTCCCATAAAGTGAACAGACTTTTCTTCTTCGCATGCACCCTCGTTTTTATGCAGAATATAGGAAATATCTATTATTCCCGCCCTTTCGGAAGCATGATTTTCCTTTTTTCTTAACAGATCGCTCCTTCCTATCATTTCGTCAAGCTTCCTGAAACCGAGCTCTGCCATGATCTCGCGAAGCTGTCTTGCGATAAAGAGCATGAAATTCATAACATGCTCCGGTTTTCCCGCAAATCGTTTTCTAAGCTCTTCGTTCTGAGTGGCAATTCCGGCAGGACAGGTATCCTTGGAGCATACGCGCATCATCATGCATCCCATACATACGAGCGGCGCTGTTGCAAATCCGAATTCCTCTGCTCCGAGAAGCGCTGCCATGGCCACATCCTTACCGCTCATAAGCTTTCCGTCAGTCTCAAGCACTACACTTTCCCTGAGTCCGTTCTCAACAAGACTTGCATGTGCCTCGGCAAGCCCTACTTCCCATGGCAGTCCTGCATGATGAATCGAGGATATCGGTGCTGCACCGGTTCCTCCGTCGTATCCGGAAATGAGGATAACATCTGCACCGGCCTTTGCCACACCCGAAGCTATGGTTCCAACTCCTGCTTCCGACACAAGCTTTACCGAGATCCTTGCATCTCTGTTGGCGTTTTTAAGGTCATAGATAAGCTGTGCAAGATCCTCTATCGAATATATATCATGATGGGGCGGAGGCGATATCAGAGATACTCCCGGGGTTGAGAATCGTGTTTCGGCTACCCATGGGTATACCTTTCTTCCCGGAAGATGACCTCCCTCACCGGGCTTCGCTCCCTGTGCCATCTTGATCTGTATCTCCTTTGCGCTTCCGAGATACTCGCTGGTAACACCGAATCTTCCCGAAGCCACCTGCTTGACCGCACTGTTCTTTTCCGTTCCGAAGCGGACTCTCATCTCTCCGCCCTCACCGGTATTGGACCTTCCGCCCAGCCGGTTCATAGCTGTAGCAAGAGTTTCGTGAGCTTCCTGTGAAAGGGAACCGTAGGACATCGCACCGGTCTGGAACCGCTTTACGATAGTTTCAACCGGCTCAACCTCTTCTATAGGAACAGGCTCTCCTGCCGGGATGATATCAAACAGACTCCTTAAAGTATGAGGATGCTTTTCATCATCAACCATATCGGTGTAAGTGCGGAATTTATCGTAATCACCGGCTCTTACGGACTGCTGAAGCGTAACGATTATCTCGGGGCTGTACAGGTGATCCTCCTTGTCCCCTCCGCTTCTTAATCCGTGAAATCCTACGGAATCGAGCCTTTCGTCAACAGGAAGCCCCAAAGGATCAAAGGCCTTGTCATGTCTGTACGCCACATCCTCCTGCAACTCCTTTAGTCCTATTCCTCCGACGTGACAGACTGTTCCCGTAAAGTATTTGTCTATAAGTTCCTTTGAAAGACCGACTGCCTCGAATATTCTGGCCGACTGATAAGACTGAAGCGTTGAAATACCCATTTTTGCAGCGATCTTTACCACTCCTCCGAGGAGCGCACGGTTGTAATCATCGACTGCCGTGGTGTAATCCTTGTCCAGAAGTCCGCTGTCTATCAGCTCTCCGATACATTCGTGCGCAAGATATGGATGAAGTGCTCTCACACCGTAGCCCATAAGAGCTGCTGTCTGATGAACATCTCTTACCTCACCGCTCTCAAGAATAATTGACACGGCTGTCCTTTTTCTGGTACGCACAAGATGCTGCTCAAGAGATGATACCGCAAGTAAAGACGGTATCGGAACATGGTTCTCGTCAACACCTCTGTCCGAGAGGATTATTATGTTTTTCCCGAGAAGCGCAGCTCTGTCGACAGCCACATTGAGCTGATCCAGCGCTTTCTCGAGCGAAGTGTTCTTGTAATACAGGAGTGATACAACCTCCGACTCAAATCCGGGCCGCTCCAGAGATTTTATCTTCATCAGGTCAACGCCGGTGAGTATCGGATGCTCTATCTCAAGCACACGGCAGTTGCCGCTTTTTTCCTTCAGAAGATCTCCGTCCGATCCTATATAGACAGTAGTGTCAGTTACTACTTTCTCCCTCAGAGAGTCGATAGGAGGATTGGTAACCTGAGCAAACTGCTGTTTGAAATAATGGAAAAGAGGCGGGTGCATATTTGACAGAACCGCAAGGGGTACATCATGTCCCATCGATGCTGTAGGCTCGATCCCGTTTTCAGCCATCGGAAGGATCTGCTCCTTCACATCCTCATAGGTGTAGCCGAACACCTTGTAAAGCCTGTCTCTCAGCTCCTGTGAATGCTGCGGTACCTTGTGGTTCGGTATTCCGAGATTCTTAAGCCGAAGAAGGCTTTGGTCGAGCCACTCGCCGTAGGGCCTGCTGGTAGCGTATTTTTCCTTGCATTCTTCATCCGAAATGATCCTCTTCTGATTGGTGTCAACAAGCAGAATCCTGCCGGGTGAAAGACGTGATTTCTTAACTATGTGTTCGGCGGGAATGTCCAGCACTCCCACTTCTGAGCTGAGGATCAGCCTTCCGTCATCCGTCACATAATATCTGGATGGTCTCAGACCGTTCCTGTCGAGAGTTGCACCAACCACTTCGCCGTCAGTGAAAAGAATAGCCGCCGGTCCGTCCCACGGCTCCATCATGGTGGCGTAGTAGTGATAGAAGTCCTTTTTCTCCTGTTTCATGAAATGATTATGCTTCCAGGGTTCCGGAATAGTGATCATCATGGCAAGCGGAAGATCGATCCCGTTCATGTACAGAAATTCCAGAGTGTTATCCAGCATTGCTGAATCCGATCCGGAATTGGATATAACCGGAAATATCTTGTCAGCATCCTTCTCATCAAACGAAGGTGTCATCGTTTCCTGACGGGCAAGCATACGATCCGCATTTCCCCTGATCGTATTGATCTCTCCGTTATGAGCGATCATTCTGTAAGGATGGGCACGATTCCATGATGGAGTGGTGTTGGTCGAGAATCTCGAATGCACCAGTGCTATCGCGGTTTTATAGGCCTTGCTGCGTAGATCGTCATAGAAAGCCCTGAGCTGTCCCACAAGAAACATACCTTTGTATACGATGGTCCTTGAAGAAAACGAGCAGATATATGTATCTTCCGAGCTTTGTTCAAACTCGCGTCTTATCACATAAAGACGCCTGTCAAATTCATAACCCCTCTCAAGATCATCCGGCCTCTCCACAAAACACTGTGCAATATACGGCATGCAGTCAAGGGCTGCTTTCCCAAGGATATCCTTCTTTACCGGGACCTCTCTCCATCCAAGGAAATTGAGACCTTCCTTCTCCACGATGACTTCGAGCATACGCATGGCGAAAGTCCTTTTAAGCTTATCCTGTGGAAGGAAGAACATTCCCACTCCGTAGTCTCCCTGATCGCGCAACTCTATCCCGCACTCTTTACAGCTCTTTTTGAAAAACTCATGGGAGATCTGAAGAAGAATGCCCACGCCATCTCCCACCTGACCGGTTGCATCTTTTCCCGCGCGGTGCTCAAGTTTTTCCACTATCGTGAGGGCGTCATCAAGCACGCGGTAATCCTTTGAACCGTCAATATTTACGATGAGACCAATGCCGCAGGCATCATGTTCAAGATCATAATTAAATATCTGATCGTTTTCGTTATTGTTTTGATTATTTGAATTCAAGGCGTTCATTTCTGTGATATCCTCAATCACCTGCTCCGATAAGGGAGCAGGTGAATAAACTTAATTATTTATCTTAATGCGAAAAGCATTTCCCCGTATGTCGGGTAAGGAAGATAACTTTCCGGGATCATGCTCTCTGCCATGTCAACATAGGAACGAAGTACTTCCATATCTCCGAGCACCGTCTCCTGATAGAAGCTCGCGCACTCAAGAGCATCCGTCTTTTTCTCTGCGGTCTCCGTATCCTCAGCCAGTCTGTCCAACGATTTAAGTATCTTGGATGACAGGCAGTCGAGCTTTTGAGTAATATGCGTCTCAAGAGCACATACGCAATCGGGTAAAAGACCTTTCTTCTTTCCCGCTTCCTCGGCAACAGCACTCTGATAGCTGATAAGGCCATCCATAAAGTCTTTTCTTACCATTTCCTGGAGAGTCAGGGATTCTATATGGATTGTCTTAGAGTAGTTCTCCAAAAGGATCTCGTACCGGGAGAAAATCTCTTCTTTAGTAAAAATTTTATGTTTCGTGAAAAGATCGATACTCTTTTCCGAGATCCATCTGGGCATTGCAGCGGGAAGACTCTTAAGGTTATCAAGACCTCTCCTTTCAGCCTCTTCAATCCACTCGTCAGTGTAACCGTTTCCGTTGAAGATTACTCTCTTGTGCTCGTCAAGAAGTTTCTTTAACAGCGCGTGGATTTCTTCGTCAAGCTTATCGGAAGGAACATCCTTAAGCTTTTCATATATTCTCTCGAGTGACTCGGCAACTGCTGTGTTAAGAACGATGTTTGCGTTTGCTACGGAGATTGCCGAGCCGGGCATACGGAACTCAAACTTGTTTCCGGTGAATGCGAAAGGTGAGGTACGGTTTCTGTCAGTTGTATCTCTCATAATATGAGGAAGAACCTCCGCTCCCATCTCCATCTGTGTTTTTCCGACACCGTTAAACTCTTTGCCCTCTTCTATTGATTTGAGGACTCCTGCAAGCTCATCTCCGACGAATACGGATATGATAGCCGGCGGTGCCTCGTTTGCTCCGAGACGGTGGTCGTTTCCCGCGGATGCAACTGATACCCTGAGGATATCGGCATATTCGTCAACCGCCGAGATAACCGCCATAAGGAATACGAGGAATCTTATATTCTCAGCCGGATGCTTTCCGGGATCGAGAAGGTTGATTCCGGTATTTGTCTGGATCGACCAGTTGTTGTGTTTACCGGATCCGTTTACGCCTGCAAAAGGTTTCTCGTGAAGGAGGCAGGCAAATCCGCGTCTGTCGGCAACCTTCTTCATTACTTCCATTGTCAGCTGGTTGTGATCAACGGCAACGTTTGCAGTCTCAAACATGGGAGCCAGCTCATGCTGTGAAGGAGCAACTTCGTTGTGCTTTGTCTTCGCGGGAACTCCGAGCTTCCAGAGCTCTTCGTCAAGATCGTGCATGAATGCGGATACCTTCGGCTTGAGAACACCGAAGTAGTGATCCTCCATCTCCTGTCCTTTGGGAGCGGGAGCGCCCATAAGTGTTCTTCCGCAGAGGAGAAGGTCCTTTCTCTGCATATACAT
>JAEEGL011078849.1_pt1 | contig 12955 bp, 5 predicted proteins | sample 9134231 | NCBI WGS metagenome assembly JAEEGL01 (sample SAMN16246548, study PRJNA631951) | gut metagenome | biome: gut microbiome; feature: rumen; material: fiber-attached | host: Bos | place: Iran: Karaj | collected 2018-10 | reverse complement strand
TAACCTACTGCAGGAAGAGTGGCATCGTGCAGTTTCAGCTGGTTGCGCTCTTCTGTCATCGCCTCCCAGTCCTGCCGGCTCCGCTCCAGTCGGGTGTTGTATTTCTCAAGATTCGCTTGATACTTCTTTTCTGAGTCATACCACCCCAGCCACTCGACCACCTGGGCGAGTGCAGCCTTTTCGTTCCTTTCTTGTTCTTCCAGCGCCTTGAGCCGTTCTTCGAATGCCGGCAACTCCTCATCGGGAATGAGGTCGTTCTTATAGGTCGAGAGCTTGGCGTTTATCTTGTTGAATTCATCCGCGGCATGCTCTTTCTGCTCCTTGATCTTAGCGGCGATGGTGGTGTAGAGCTCCTCACAGCCTATGAGCTTCTCCAGCAGCTGGTAACGCTCGTCCTCCTTGGCATTCAGGAAGTGTGCAAACGACCCTTGGGCAATGAGCACCGTGCGCAGGAACTGCTCGTAGTCGAGCCCCACAATCGAGGGGAGGTCCTCCCATTTGGCTGTTTCTTCCTTCACATGGCCGTTTTCGCGGGTCAGCAGGTAGAGGTGGGTCTCTGGCGTGTCGTATTTCTTGGTCTTGAGTCTCACGTGCCACTCCGCCCTATACACATTGCCGTTGTTGGCCATGAAGGTCAGTTTGCTATAGCCTGACTTCTTGCCCCGCGTGAGGATGTTCACGCTGTCGGTGGGTGCAGGGCGGTTCTTCTCGTCATTGTCCGTCTCGCCGTAGATGACGATGCCCTGCTTGCGTTCGCCCGGCTTGCGGGGGTAGCGTGGCGCCCGGCCATAGAGTGCCAGGCAGATGGCATCCAGCAAGGTGGACTTGCCGCTGCCCGTGGGACCCACGATGCCGAAGATTGTGCTGTCGCCCAGCGCCCCCTCTTCGAAATTGATCACTTCGCCGCCCTGACGGTCGAGCGACGCCAGATTGAGTATTTCCAGTCGGATGATTTTCATTAGTTGTCTGATTCTGAGGTGATGGAACGGAGCAGTTCGGCGAGCATTTGTTCCTGGTGCTCGCTCATCTCGTTTTTATTCTGTATGACGAATGCCTCTTTGAGTGTGTCCAGCGGGTTGCGGTTCAGTATGTCATCTATGCTGCTAATCTGCTCTCCGCCGGCGATGGTGGTCAGGTCGTGCTGGGGGATGATGCGCTGCGTCTTGCAGAGCACGGCGTTCTTGGTGGCGATATGTCTCTCCAGCTCGGCCAGCTGGTCGTTGTTCACCTTCTCTAGGTTGACCTGCAGCATCAGGTAGACGAAGTGGTCGTCCAGCCGTCCGTCCACCCTGTCATCCAGTTCCTCATCGATGAGCTTCTTCAGCTTCTTCGGCGTCAGTTCTTCGCTCTCTTTGGGCAGGACCATCAGCTGGTGTTGCGGCACATATTCCAGGAACACGCTCTCGTGTCTTCCATCAGCCTGAATGGTCACCACGTCGACGCCATGGTGATAGTCCGTCTCGGCAAACGACATGGGCAACACGCTGCCGGTGTACCTCGCCCAGTCGGTGTTCCATATATGCTGGCGCTTATGGATATGCCCGCATGTCAGGTAGTCGGGATGGTCAGCCCATCCCTCCATGCTCACTTCCTCCATTCCGCCTATGACAATCTTCTCACTCGCATCCTTGGTGGCGATGTCCGCTCCCTTGGCATACATGTGGGCCATCATCACCAGGGGCAGGCCCGGGTACTTGTCACGCGCTTTCTTCGTCAGCTCACGCAGGAAGGCGTTGACGCCGGCCGAATAGCTGTCGTTGTGCACGATGTCGTTTCGCAGGTAGGGCACAGCCAGCACCACCACCTGCTCACCGCCGCTTGTGATGGGCAGCATCAGGTCGTCGTAGTTCGTCAGCCATTCGCCCTTGTCCCCGTTCTGCACCCATGTGCGTTCTATGACGCCCCTCACCTCCACGCGGTGGCGGGTGAGCAGGGCACGCGGTGCCTCGAGCCTGTTGGCTGAGTCGTGATTACCCGCCGTGATGACTATCTGCATCGCGGGACACTTCTCGCTGGCATCAGCCAGGAAGCCATAGTACACTGACTGTGCCGCTGCTGATGGGTTGCCATTGTCGAAGACGTCACCTGCTATGAGCAGCGCATCCGGCTGTTGCTCCTCAATCTGGGCGAGCAGCCACGAGAGGAAATGCTGGTGTTCTGGCAGTCGGTCGTTTCCGTGGAACATGTCTCCGAGGTGCCAATCGCTTGTCGCTATTATCTTCATACTTTATTTCTTTTCTGATGCAAATTTACCTGTTTTATCTTTTATTGAGGACAAAATTACGCAAAAATTTCTTTTTATCCTAATATTTATATGTATAAGATGTGGGCGCGATTCGATTTTGAGACCATCAGACTGGATGGCATGCAAGTAGAACCCGCCACTTCTTGGGTCGGAAGTGGCGGGTTATGTTGCAAATATATGCTATTTAGTTAGTTGCCTGACGTACTTCACTGGCTGACCCTCGCCTTTCAGCTTGGCGGCAAAGGTCTGTGGGGCGGTGGTGACGGGACCGCGCATGAATTCGGGAATGTTGTAGTTCTTCAGCAACTGGCGGTGGTAGTCGGGGTCGGCACAGGGTAGTTCAAAGGGCTTGTCGAAATGGCCGTCGCTGTTGAAGTGGGCAAAGAACGGGCGGGTGAACGTGCCGTCGTCGCGGCGGCTGCTGAACACTATCCAGCGTCCGTTGCTCGACCATGAGTGGTAGCTCTCAGTGTCGGGCGAGTTCACCTCGTCCAACGGGCGGGGATTGGGCTCGCCTTCCGTCGTCAGTGGCTTCTGCAGGTCCATCATCCACAGGTCGGCATCGTGGTGCCAGATGTGGAACACACCATGGTCAGCCACCGAGAAGAGCAGGTAGCGCCCATCGGGCGAGATGCGGGGCAGGAGGGCAGAGCCATACTTGGTTTCGGCCAGTGCGCTGTCAGGAGCCGCGGCCAGCGTGTCAGCCAGGATGGATGGAGCCGGGGCTTTGTAAACCAGTTCCCTCGGGCCGAACTGCAGGGTCTCGGGGTCAAAGCTCTTACGGTAGATGTAATAGTGCAGGCTGTCGTAGTGGGCAACGATGTCAGCGGCGGCATCCTCGATGGAGTCGGTGCGCTCGAAGTGGGCGCTGCAGTAGTAGAGCGTGCGGCCGTCGGGCGTCCAGGCAGGAAACACCTCCAGCTCGTCGGCGCGGTTCTCGATGTTCATCACCTCGTCGTGGTCGATGTTGTAGACGATGAGGTCGCTTGTCGAGTCGTACACCTCAATCTTGTCACGGCTGGTGGTGAAGAAGCTCTGGTGCGTGTGGTTGGTGCTGTAGACGATGAGCTTCAGCCACGGGTGCCATGCAGGGTAGACGCCAGCTGAGATGATGGAGTCGTTCTTCATGTTCACCTTCTTCAGCTGTCCGTCGTAGTCGATGATGGTTCCGCCGTGGTTCTGGCGCGCATGGAACTGCATGCGGCTGGGGTTGTACTGCTGGTAGCTGTGGCAGTTGATGCACTGGCCGTCCTTTTCCAGTCCGCAGAGGATGTTGTCGTAGATGACGCGCTCGTCGTAGTTCTCCAGACAGCGCTGGCTGATGGTGAGCGCCTCATAGCTGACATAGGAGGGCGGGATGAGACGGAAACTGAGCCACGGGTCGATGCTGTCGGGCGAGACGGTGATGGTGAACGGCCGGTAGTGCGTCCAGCGGTCACCGTGGCGTGCAAAGACGTCGACCTGGATTGTTGATTGTTGATTGTTGATTGTTGAGTGACTTTTGTCTGCGGGTGAAACGTCACTTAACACTAAACTATCAACACTTAACAATGCTGAGTGTATGAGCTCGCGCCAGTCGTCGGCATCGGGCTGCATCTCGTCGGCACAGACAATCTCCACGTCGCCAGCCTTGTAGCGTGCCACCATGCCGTCGGCCTCCTCGTCCAGTCGGAAGGTCAGCGGTGCCATGTTCACGGGAATGGTGACGTTGACGTAGTCAGGATAGATGCAGGGCAGCTCGTCCTTCTCGTCATACTCCGTGGGCACCTGGGTGCCGCAGGCGGTGAGGAGCGACAGCAGGATGAAAGCCCCCCCACAGCAGGCGAAAACCGTATGCAGGCAGGTGTTGAGCAGCTTGCCAAAGTTGGGTGATAAACAGGGTCTCTTGCTTATGTTCATCGTTTTTCCGTAATTAAGTTCCGCATGTTTTATATTCTTGTATTTTTCATCATTATCATCTGGGCGTGCAAACTATTCTCTAACCTCTCCCCTCTAACCTCTCCCCTCTGATTAGTTTTGTGCAGGGAAGTTGACAAGGTAATAGTCATAGAAGTAGGTGTTGCCGAAGGTAGGACGCAGTGCCTCCTGCACCGCCTCGGCACTCTGCCCCTCATAGCGGGGCGCCACGCTCATGAAGCGCTGCAGGCTCTCCTTCACGGCGGGCGAGATGGGTGCTCCCTCTATGCTCGCGTTTTGCATCAGCGAGGCAAACAGGCAGGCGGCCTCCTGCACATGGATGGGCCAGGGCCTGTCAGGATAGAGGATGGAGTAGTTGTAGAGGTGCGCAAAGAAGAGCTTGGCGTTCTTCGCCGCCATGGATGCATAGATGGCCTGCTCCAGGAAGATGGGGTCGTCCATATAGTTGCTGAAGACAAGGTGCTTCGACAAGAAGGTCTCAACCAGATTCTGGTCGGCGGTGAGCTTGTTGTCATAGTGCATCATGTGTGTGATGAACTCCATCTCAGGCGACTTCGCTATGTCTTCCGGGTGCTCGGTGAGCTGCCAGTACTGGTCGGCCCAGGTGCCGTGGAACATGGTCTGCTTAAGCAGCCGCAGGTACTTGCGGGCCAGCTTCATCTCGCCGTTGATGATGGAGCAGCGAATCATGTATTTCAACTGCTCGGCGCGCCAGCCGAACTCTACGCCACGCTCCATGCACAGACGGTAGCTGTAGTTGGGCATGCCCAGGTGATAGTAGATGGGCACGCCTGCTGAGTTGATGGCGCGGATGTCGAAGGGTGCGTTGCACTTCTTGCAGCCGTTCCTGTAGTGGTACATCTCGTCACCCTGACGGCCCAGACGGGCCAGGGCGAGGTTGCGCATCATCACAATGGCGCGTGTGGGTTCGCCCTCCTGCTTGGCGGCTTCCTCCAGCACACCGTCCCAGTCCAGCTGGTCGATGCAACGCTCCATGACGAGCTCGTGGTGGAAGTTATCGTCCTTGTACCAGGAGGCCGCGGTGTAGAGGGCGGCAGCAAGGAGAAGGAGCACGGCAGGCAGCAGGGAGAGGAGGGGCTTGCTTCTCTTGACGTTCTTGCTGTGCTTGCCGTCCTTGCCGTGCTTGCTGGCGGAGGCTGCTCCCGCTGGAGAAGCAGCGGGCACGGGGCGGCTGGCTTTGTTGGGACTGGCGGGCATGGGGCTGCCGTGCCCGCTGTTTCTCCAGCGGGAGTAATCTCCACTGGCGCCACTGGTGCTGATGGCCATGGCCAGGAAGAACAGCAGCAGCAGGACGAAGGGCACGTAGTAGGAAGTGTACTCCTCCTGTATGAAGTAGAGGGGCAGCTTGACCACGTAGATGTTGGCCAGGTTGGTCTGATAGTAGACGCAGTGATAGTAGAACAACGGCAGGAGCCACGCACTGGCAACGGCGGTCAGACTGACGGCCAGCGCTGGCAGCCGTCGCGGCTCCAAACGCCATATCCATATGGCCATGAGCACGGTGGCCCCCAGGGCATAGATGCCCAGCAGCGGGTAGCCAGCGGCACAGACCAGCAGCACGAAGACACAGCGCAGCAGCGTCGGCTGAAAGTGGACCTTCTCAACCAGACAGCGGAAAGCCCACAGCAGGGCCACTGCGGCCGTGGTGCCGAGGGTGGCCACAAAGACATGTCCCTTCAGCTTCAGGATGTAGACCCAATAGCCCATGTCGACGATGGTGACGAGCAGGAAGAGGACCGGGATGACGGTGATGGGCAGCCACCGCTGACTGACGCGGAAGGTGCGCTTGATGAGCCACATCAGCAGTCCCCACCAGGCACACAGCCACAGCACGCCCAGCCAGGGGTAGAAGAAAAACTGCGTCAGCCAGCAGCCGGCCCACGACAGAAAGCCGCCTGGCTCCAGCATCTGCTCCTTGAAGAAGATGCTGCTGTTGAGAAACAAGTTCTCTTCTTCCAGTTTCCAAAGGAGGTCCTTTTCGAACAATAGCAGCAGGCAGGCGATGACCACAAGGGCCAGGGCTGTCAGTGTCGCTGATGGGATATGGTTGAGTTTCTTCATGCTATTACCTTACAATGAATTTATTGCCATCCTTGATATAGATGCCCGCCCTCAAGGCTGAGGGTTGGACACGGCGGCCGTCGAGGGTGTAGACGGCGGTTGATGACGGCTTGGGGGCTGTCACTTGAGGCTGGATGCCGCTGGTGAGCGCGTGATGGCGCAGGGCTGAGCGCACGGCGCGCCATGCCGGCTTCTGCTCCATGCCTGCCGTGTAGAGCAGCGGATTGGAGGCGCTGCGCCAGCTGTCGTTGTCCTTGATGCCCCAGATGACCATGCTGGGGCAGTTGTCGTTCTTCAGCACGATGTCGGTGATGACGCGATAGAGGCGTGCCTGTTCCTCAAGGTTGGCCGTCGTCGTGCTGGGCACGCCCATGTCCAGCTCGGTGATGATGCACTTCATGCCGTCCTGGCCGAAGCGCCTAACGGTGGCATCAAGTTTCACGGAGTCGACCTCGCCCACTGAGAAGTGGCACTGCAGGCCCACACCGTCGATGGGTATGTCGTTGCTCTTCAGGCGCATGGCTAGGTTGTAGAATGCTACGGCCTTGGCCTTGCCCTGATGCTCCACGTCATAGTCGTTCAGGTAGAGCACAGCATCAGGGTCGGCACGATGGGCATAGACGAAGGCGGAGTCGATGTAGTCGTCGCCGATGGCGCGCTGCCACACCGTGGGCCGCAGGGTGTAGCCCTCGGGTTGGGTGCGGATGATGCTCTGGTCGTCGTCCAGGCACTCGTTCACCACGTCCCATTCCGTCACCTTGCCCTTGAAGTGCTGCATCACCTTGGTGATGTGGTCCTTCATCAGGTCGAGGGCCTGCTGGCGCGTCCAGTTCATGTCGTTCTTCTTGCCGTCGCTGCTCAGCCATGCGGGCTGCTGCTGGTGCCACACCAGACAGTGGCCGCGGACGGCCATGTTGTTGCGCTGTGCAAAGCTGACCAGGTTGTCGGCGCTGCCGAAGCTGAACTGGCCGCGGCTGGGCTGCAGGGCGTCCATCTTCATCTCGTTCTCAGCCACCATCATGTTGAACTGGTGGCCGGCCTCGTCGCGGTCGCTCTGATAGCCCTTGTAGGTGCACAGTGCCACGCCGATGTTCTTGTCACACTGGCTGGCATAGTAGCGCAGGGCATGGGTGTCAGCCCTGTCGTCAATGCCGTCGTTGTAGTAGGGACCCATGGTGGGAGTGTCTGGGTCATCTTGGTCATCAGGGTTATCTGGGCCTTCTGGGTTCTTGAGGGAGACGACGCAGGCCTTGAGGGTGTAGGTGCCACCGTCGGTGCTCTCTACCAGTTCCCAGGTGTACTGGCCAGGCTGCTTCATCTCAAACTGCAGGCCGTCAGCCTTGCCCTTTGCCGTGAGGAGCGTGAACGCGTCGCCCACCTCAGCGGTGAAATCGCTGGGCAGCGTGAGTGCGACGACGGGCTGCTTGTCGCTGGTGGTGAAGTCCTGCATCATGGTGGAGCGCTTCACGTCGCCATTGATGACAAGCAGGTCGTGACTGTCAGCTGAAGCGACCTTGAAACGTAGCACTGACGATGGATGCAGGGTGAGGTGGGAAGCCACTGAAGACGCGGCGAAGTTCTGCAGGGTGAGCGTCCCGCAGACATCGTCGCCCGGCTCAATGGTGCCATAGTTGTCAACGCTGCCGCCGATGCTGCCCGTTCCTCCGAGGACGCCGCCTTCAAACACGTAGGCGATGGCCTCGTTGGCGTTGGGCTTGGCACCCAGGGCACCGCGCCTCTTGCCTTGTGCGGCAGCGTCGCGGTCGTTGCTGACGAGCACGCGTCCGCTCAAGATACGCAAGGCACCGCTGACATAGTTGTCGTTGCCGGTGATGGTCAGCGTGCCCGTGCCCTCCTTGACGATGCCGAGTGAGGTGGCGTCGTCATACGATGACGGCATGATGGTGCCTGCCAGCGTGAAGTCGGTGTTCATGGCACCGAGCAGGTAGTAACATGCGCGCGACTTCTTCATGTAGCCCTGCAGGGTGGACCCCGCCTCGGTGTCCAGATGACCGATGCGGAAGCCAGCGCCTGAGGTGTTGGCCTCGCAGCAGATGGTGGCACCCTTGTGCAGGGTGACGCGGTTGTTGGCCATCGACGTGTTCACCTTGCCTGACTTGGCATCGTCCAGCGCGTTCTCGGCCGTTGAACTCTTGCCGCCATGTGCCAGCACGACGCCATGGAAACCTGCCGAAGAGCAGTTCTCAGGGAAGGGATAGATGTGGACATCGCCTGTGAAGCTGGTCCAGTTGGGCCATGCCTTGCCCTTCTCCGTGCCGAGATAGCAGCGCTCACCGCCGGCGTGGAGGTTAAGCACGCCCTTGCCGCTGATGGTGGACGAGAAATAGATGTAGCGCGCCATCTTCACGTTCACGGTATCGTTGGCGGGCAGTGAGATGTACTGGCTATACGTCCTGTAGCTATCCGCGGTGTTGTTGCCGCTGACGTCGATGGTGCGCACTTCAGCGAGCGCGCCCATCGACATCAATAGCATAGCAGTGTACAAAAGTGTGTTTCTCATCGTCTGCGGCTGTTAGCGTTTGGTCCTCAGCTTGCCATCGACGATATAGATGCCGCGGGGTAGGGTAGACCACTGTTCCGTGGTGCCCACCTTCACGCCCTGCAGGGTGTAGATGCCTCCCGGCTGCCGGTTGAAGGCTGTTGGAGCAGCGATGGCATTCGGAATGCTGATGGTGCAGAAGGTGAAGTAGAAGGGGTCGTCGTACATGGCCGGTGAAGCATCGTGCAGGTACTTGCCCGTGCCGATGTTCTTCAGCCAGAAGCCCTTTTCGGCAACGTGCCTGATGTTCCATAGTGCACCGTCCTTCAGGTCCTGACCGTTCTGTCCGTTCAGTCCGAGGATGAAGCTGCACCAGCCGTCAACAGGCTGCGAGTTCAGGTAGCCGGGATCGCCCCAGATGCTGTACGGCTCGCCGTTGGGCTGCATGAGTCGGAGGAAGTAGCCGTTGCCGGCCGTGCTCTTCTCTAAGGTGAAGAGATAGCCTGTGTTTGCATCGCTGAAGGCCTTCTCGTAGGTGTCGAAGCCCAGGTTCTGTTCACTGATGCCATAGAACGCCTTTCCGCTCTCCTCGTTGACGATGGCGAAGGGCGTGTTGCCAATCTCCGGGATGCTTTCGAAGCGGTGTGCAATATACAGGTCGTTAGGATCTTCCGAGCCACCGATGTTGATGCCCATCAGCTTCAGTGCCTGCTGTGCGTAGCGGTAACCCATGGTGCGGTAGCCGGCGGCAGTGAAGTGCAGTCCGTCGCCCTTCTGCGGACAGTCGGCCGAGGAGATGACATACGAGTTGGGTATGACGCTGGGTACCTTGGCTATCACGCTGTTGTGCAGCCAGCAGGCACCGCCCTCAGCCTGGCTTACCGTCTCGCCCACGAACAGGGGCACGTCTTTGGCGTTCAGACCCAGGTCGCTGATGAGACGGTCGTAGATTTTCTTTACCTTCTGTGGCCAGTCGCTCTGTCCGTTGTTGCTCTCGCCCTGATGCAGCAGGATGCCCTTGATGACACCCGACTTCTGGGCTATCTTGGCCATGTCGACGAGCCGCTGATAGGGGTCGTTGTCGTAGGCCTTGAAGTAGTTGATGAGCCAGCCCTCGCTGTTGGGGTTCATGGAGGCGATGTAGCTGGCTACCTCTTCCTGCATGAAGCCTTCAATCTTCGTGCCGCCGATGGCCACGTCGACAACACCCACCTTGACGTTCTCAGGCAGGTTCTCCACCATGGTGCGGCCGAAGTAGTCGGCCATGCCCAGACCAGTGCCCTGACGGACGATGGGTGGCGTGGCGGTGTACCACTGACCCATGGTGCGCTTCGGACTGGAGAAGTTGACGCAGGCCAGCGTCTGGAAGCGTGGGTCTACCGTCTGGTCCTGGTCCTCAGGCGTGGCATTGCCCTCCATGTTCGACTGTCCGAAGCACAGATAGACATAGAAGTTGGGGTCAGCGGTGGAAGGCTGCTCGCCGCCCTCCTCGAGGGTGAACGCCATCTTGTCCAGGTTGCCGTTGGGACCGGTGATGGTGACACGCAGGATGTGCTTGCCCTCAGGCAGTTGTTGTGACAACTTGGTCTTGACAGTGGTGTAGGTGTCCCAGCTGCTGCTGGCTGTCTGCGGGATGCTGATGCTGCAGAGTTGCTTCGACTGGCCGTTGTCTCTCAGGCTGACGGTGAACGCAGCGCCTGTGGTGCCCGACGACACGGTGGCCTCGCAATTGTAGGTGCCGGCCTTCGTCACGTTGACGGTGTACTCCAGCCATTCGCCTTCAGCGGTGTAGCCGATGGCACTGCCGCCATTGCCCTTCACGATGTCCACGCCCTGATTGTCGGTACGGTACTTGGCATCGCCCTGGTCCTCGCCGTCGCTGTCGTGGAAGGAGAGCCCCTCACCGCCCCGGTCGAAGTCCTCGAACTGTATGGTGCCAGGCAGGTTGACGTTAGCGTACGGCGAGCGTACACCCTTGACCTCAAGCGTGGTCCTTACAATCTTCGACTCCTTGCCGTTAACATCGGTGGCGATGGCCGCGATGCTGTAGGTGCCCTGCACGGTGGGAGTGAACTCGGCGATGTAAGGCTTCTCAGTGAGTGTGGTCAGCAGCATGTCGTTGACAAACACCTTGACATTGGCAATACCGGCCGACAACACAGCCGTGGTGATGATGGATGCCGTCTCGCCCACGTTGATGGTCGTCGGGGTGACCTTGATGGACGTCCTGATGCCGTTGTTCACTTCCAGCGGGGTGAAGGTCATCTTACCGATGCTGAAGCCACCCTTGTCGATGCAGAGGCTGAGTGTGTGGCGTCCGGCCTCAAGCGGGTTGTTGAGGCGGAGGTGGATGGTCTTGTATTCGGTGCTGCCGCCGGTGCTGGGAACGGTGGCGAAGTCGCTGAGGAACACCATGTCACCAAAGTGGTTGTCAACGAGGTGGAACATGCCGCCATTTTGTGCTGCGGCCACTTCGATGTCGACTGAGTAGAGGCCGGTCTCCTTCACGTCGACGGTGTATTCCATCCAGCCGCCAGTCTTGGTTGCACCGGTGCGCTCAGCATTGCTGAAGGCCACGCCGTCAACTCCGTTGTCATAGTTCATGGCCTCGACCACGCCAGGCAGTTCAGCCACTACGTCGTTGTAAGGCGTGCGCGGGGTTGCCGAGCTGAGCACCTGCACCCTTGACAGTCGCTCGAAGGTCGAACCGTCTGTAGCTGTCACCACGGCCTTCAGGGTCTTGGTGCCCGTCGTGGTAGAAGAAAACTCAGCGATGTAGGGTGCTTCGGTCATGGTGGCTATGAGGGTGGTGCCATTGTACAGCTCCACCTTCTCGATGGTCTTCGTGGCCAGTGTGGCATCGACCCATACGGGCAGCTTGTCGCCCTTTGCCACCTTCATTGAGGCAGGCTTCACATAGAGGGAGGCCTCTTTCTTGAAGCCGGGGAAGGGGCTCTTGGCCGTCTTGGCCTTGTCGCTCTGCATGTATTGGCGCAGCCATGTCATGGCCGGGCGGTCCTTGCCGTCGCGAATCAGTCCGCTGTTACCATCGGTGGTCCAGGTGCGGCCATAGATGTAGCCCCAGAGGGTGATACCGGCGCAGTAGTCGGCCTCCCACAGCACGGGAATCAGGTTCTTGTACTGCGTCAGCTGTTTCTGGTCGTCAGCAGTGCCGATGTCGAACTCAGTGCTGTACATGGGAATCTTCAGGGCGTTCTGAATCTCACTCATTGCGCTCTTGAAGGTGCTGAGGCTCATGTCGGTGATGTCGTGGCTCTGGCATCCGTAGGCATCGATGGGTGCACCGGCGTCGCGCAGCGTGCGCACCAGGTTGATGAACTCGTTCTTCTGCCACTGGAACGTGTTATAGTCGTTATAGACGAGGATGGCGTTGGGCCAGCGCTCGTGTGCCAGCTGGAAGGCCTTGATAATCCAGTCAAAGCCCGTCCGTCCCTCGCCACCGAGGGCAGCCCTGTAGGGAGCCGGCTGGTGACCGTTGATGGCCTCGTTCACCACGTCAATGACCTCCAGGTTGGGGTAGTGGGCCTTCACGGCGTCAAAGTATTCGACGATGGCCTTGTACTGGTCGGCCGTGGAGAGGTTGTCCATCCATTTGGGGTACTGGGCACCCCAGATGAACGTGTGGTACTTGAACGGGAAGTTGTGCTGCTTGGCATAGTTGGCCGAACGGTCGGCACCGCCGAAGGTGAAGTTGCCGCGTGAGGGCTCGATGGCGTCCCACTTCGTCTCGTTCTCGGGCGTTATCTGGTTCCACAACTGGTAGAATTTCTCATTGCCGAAGTCTACCTGACCCGACGTCGTGATGTTGCCGAGGAACTTGTCAGGATTGGTCGACAACTGTGCCTGTGCCCCTGTAAAGGCCAGCAGGCTGATGATGACTGTACTAAAAAGCTTCTTCATTATAATTAATATTGTACGTGCGTAACGGAATGTGCTTATTTGACGGTGAAGTCGATGACCTGAAGGTCGGCATCGCTTGACGAGGTGCCGTAGAGCAGCTGGTAGCGGCCGCTCTTCACTGACAGCTCGTCGATGGTCTCGTCATAGTATTCGAAGGCCTCGCCGTCGAGCGTGATAGTTGCCTTCTGCGTCTCGCCGGGCTTCAGGCTCAGTTTCTGGAATCCTTTTAGGGCCTTGATGGGAGCGCCGGCATCGTCCAGTCGCTTCACATACACCTGCACGGTCTCGGT
>JAEEGL010344629.1_pt1 | contig 12955 bp, 7 predicted proteins | sample 9134231 | NCBI WGS metagenome assembly JAEEGL01 (sample SAMN16246548, study PRJNA631951) | gut metagenome | biome: gut microbiome; feature: rumen; material: fiber-attached | host: Bos | place: Iran: Karaj | collected 2018-10 | reverse complement strand
TATAATTTTTAAAATAATTTTTATTTATTTAATAATATTTTTTTCAAATTATTGTTTAATTTCATTTAATTTTTCTTAATTTTAAATTTTTTCAATCATAATATTATATAAAATACATTAATATTGATGCTAATTTTTTTTTCATTTAATAATTACATTCTTAAAAAAAAATGAAATTAAATATATATTTATTATATATAATTTATATTAATAAAAAATATTCTTAAAAAATTTTTAATATCACAACTATTCATAATATTAATTTGTTGAATAAATATATAATTTATATATTTACAAGCAATATAATAATTTTTTTATAGTTATTTTCATAATAATAAATAATATTTTATGAAAATTAAATCTTAATAAATTTTCCCTTCTATCAAATAAATATTTATCAAATTCTTTAAAAAATTCATTTTTTAAATTTATTGATTTAAATAATTTATTCCCCATTTTAAATTTCATTATTTTTATATATTTTTCAATATTAATAAAACTTAAAGTATATCAATCAATTCATTACTTATATATTCTTTTGTTATATTAAAAACTATTTTAATTAAATTAATTAATTCATTATTATTTTAATAATTTCACAATGTATTAAAAATTTTAATAATTTATCATGATTATATATAATTAATAAAAATATAAAATCATATATTTTTCCTAAATCCATCTATTTTCATATTTTTTAAATCATATTGAAATACAAATTTATATTCTTCAATCAATATTTTATTCCCCAAAACTCTTAAAAATATCTTAATTTGAACAAATATTATATTCTTTTATGATTTTAAATGAAAAAGTCGACTTTTTAATATTTTTTTCATAAAAATCTTTCACAATTTATTCTCAATAATATCAATAAATTCATTAATTATTTTTATATCATCAAATTTAAGAAGTTATTTTATAACTCACTCAAAATCTATTATTATATAATCATTTCTTTTTTAAATAAAATCTTAAATATAAAATAGATTGCTGAATACAATAATTAAAAAAATATTTTTTTAAGAATATATTGCATTATTTTATCAGATATTCCATTTATAATATCTATGTTTTTCTTCTTTATATTTTCTTAACTCTTTTATATTATTATAATAAATATATTTTTTGAAACTAATGAAATATATAATATTGAAATTAATAGCTTCTTTTATAATTTAAATTATATTTGTTAAATATTTTATTTTTGAATAAAATAATTAAACAATAAAATAAAATAATTATTAAAATATTATAATAATCAATTATCATAAAAAATTCCTTTTATAAAGTTATTATAATAAAGAAAAAATATATTTTATTAATCTTTAAAATCTTTTATAATGGATTTTATATTAGAAAAAATTAAACTTAAATATTCTTCATTATTCAAAGAATATATTTTTATTCTTATATTTATATTAAGAATAAAAAAAGTAAAAAATATATTTTATTTTTTACATTTATAAATAATTTTATCTTCAAAATTGTTAAAAATGAGATATATTTATTTTAACAAAGGAAAAAAAAGTATAAATTAAAATTTAAATTAAAAAAATACTTAAATATTATTTTGTTAAATAATCTAAATCTTCAAGTAATTCATTTGCCTTAATTCTCCTTGGTTTATTTTTAAAATACCTAATAATATAATAAACTAAAGCAAAAATAATTAAACCTAAAAATATAATAATAATAGTACTCCAAGGAAAAATTCCCCCAGTTTTAGTATAAGTTCCAATTAACTTTCTATCATGATCAAAAACTATTTGATATTTATTTAAAAAAGGTCTTCCAAAAGTCCATCTAAAAGTATTCATAACATAAAAGACAATTAAAAAATGATATTTCCCATTTTTTTCAACAAACAAATCATTATAATTTAATTCAAAATCCATATTAATATCTTTATTAATAAAAATAATTTTAGGAAATTTAGTAATATCAATACTAGTATCACAAATATAAAAATAATAATTAGTAACTTGAGTTCTTTGAAAAATACATTTATCATTTTGATATTTATTAAAAAATTTATCATTAACTTCCTTTATAAAAGCAGTTGTTCCAATAATTACACCATATTCATAATTTAAAATTGCTTGATTATTTTCATCAAATTTATTATCTTCTCCAAAATAAATTCTATCAAAATCAATATTCCAAGTTACCTTTCCTGCTTCTCTTCCAGCTCTTGTTGTTTTATAATTAGCTAAATTATAATTTGATGTATCATATTCATGAGGATATTCACCTAAATAAATACTACCTTTATTTTCTTTTTCAAATTTTATTGTCCAACTATATGAATCTGTTAATCCTTTTAATTTTAATTCATGTAAAAAATATCCATCTACATCATATGTAAATTCAGCAAATTTTAATCCAAGTACTCCTGAATTTATATCTATTTTTTTTGATTCTTTTGTTGCTAAAATAAATGTAAAATTTGTTGATTCTATAAATTTATTTTTATTTGTTTCAAATTGAAATTTTTCTATTGATGGTATACCTTGATTAAATGATGTATCATAATATGATTTTTCTTTTTCTTTTTCTTTATATGTTGATGATTGTTTTTCATTATATATGTGTTTTGAAATTGATGTTCCTGAAAGATAACTATAACTTTCATCAAATTTAATATAAATTGGTACTGTTTGAAATGGATTTCCTATTTTTATATTGAATTTTAAAGGAGTTTTCATTATTGTTTCTATATATGATACTGCTGATGTATCTTCTTCTATTGTAAATGAAAATTTAATATATGATGTTATTGTTTTTAGTAGAAAAAAGAAAATTATATTTAGATACATTTATATATGAATGTAATATTTAATTTAATTTAATGATATTATTTTTTTTTATTTGACTATTAAAAATTGAGTTTTATTTTTAGTTAAAAGTTCTCTTGTTTATTGTTTATATGATATTTTTTTGAGTTTTAATAATGTATTATTAAATTGCCTTCTTCTTTTTCTTCCTCGGAGTTTAATAGAAAAATCTTTTTTATCTGTATTTTTTATATTAATATTTATATTATCTGTTCTTTTCATTGAATGTAAATTCCAATATAAATTTAATATTTCTTCTTTTTCCATAAAATTCAATTTACATAATATTTGTTTTATTATTTCAGTCCTTTCATCAAAATATTTATTTTGAAATTGCATTTTATTTGAATACTTTTTGTAATTTCATTATAATATAGTAAAACAATTATTATTTCAAAAATTGTCTAATCCATTAATAAAATATTTAAAAAAAATTACAACAAACAATTTTAAAATAATAAAATAAAATACCAAATATAAAATTCGATTTTAAAAGTAATTAAAATAACAAAAATATAATTAAATTTCTCCCATCATATTTAAAAATTCATTATAATCAATATTCCCATCACCATTTAAATCATATTTCTGTATATATAATTCAATAGTTTTTTCATTAACATTATCAAGTTTTAAAGCTTTTTTAATTTCTTCTTTACTAATTTTCCCAGTTCCTTTTTTATCAAGCATCATAAAAGCTTCATTTAATCTTTCTTGTCTCAAAAATTCCTTTTGATTAATAGAAGAAGCTAAAAATTCAGTATAATCAATTCTTCCAGAACTATCAGTATCAATACCTTTAAAAATACTTTTAACATCAATATCAATATTTTTATCTTTTAATTGATGTAATCCTTTTTTCATTTCATCAAGTGTTAAAGTACCATCTTTATTAATATCTAAATTTTCAAAAATTTCTTTTAAAGTCTTAACTTCATTATCATTTAATCTCGAAGCAATATAAGTCAAAATAGCTTTTTTTAATTTATTTTCTTCAGTATATTTTTTAAGTGTATTAATATTTAAATTATTAATATTTCCTTTAGAATTAGGAGCTTCTTTAACAATCCAATTATGTTGTAAAACTTCTTGAGCAGTAAATCTTTTATCAGGTTCACATAACATATGAGAAATTAAATCTTTAGCATCATTTGATATATTTTTCCATTCATTCTCAGGAAATTCAAATTTTTTTTTCATAATATTTCTATAAATTTCATTATCATTATCTCCATTAAAAGGAGGATCACCACTTAACATAATATATAATATTACACCAGCACTCCAAATATCACATTTTTCATCATATTTTCCATTTAATACTTCAGGACTTACATAATATGCTGTTCCGACTCTTGTTTCCATTGCTTTTTTTTTCTGCTTTTTATTATGTTGTATTGGGGCTATTTCACCAAATATTTTACTTAAACCAAAATCAATTACTTTAATTGGGGAATTTTCGTCTTTTGTTAAAAATAATATATTCTCTGGTTTAAGATCTCTGTGACTTATTCCTTGGGAATGACAATATGATATTGCACTCATTAATTGTTTAAATATTATTGCTGCTTCTTTTTCTGAATACATTTTACCTGAATCCATTTTATTTAAAATTCTTTCAAATAATTCTCCTCCTAAACATTCTTCCATTATTAAGTAAATATGTCTTTTGTCTTCATATATTTCATATAATTTTATTATACTTGGATGATCACATTTTGACATTATTGATATTTCTAAATTAAATTTATCCATGTCTGCTATTTGTTTTTTTGATAATTCTTTACAGGCTCTTGTTTCTTTCGTTATTTTATTCTCTACTCTATATACTTTTCCATATGAACCACTTCCTAAATCTTTTACTTTTTCCCATTTGTCTGTTATTGTACCTGGAGTTCTTGTGATAAATGTTTCTTTATTGAATTTTATATTGTCGTCTTGTTTCTTTTTTTTCATTTTTTTAACGTTTTTTTAATTTAATTTGTTTAATTTTGTTATGTTTATATAGTATGTAATTATTTTTTTAAATAAAATATGGGATTATTCATTTTAATTTTATTAAATATCATATATTTTTAATTAATTATTCTTTATTTAATTATTATTAAATTTAAATTTATAATTTAATTATATAATTATTGAAATAAAATATATTAATAATGGATAAAAATATTGAGAAATCAATATATCAAATTAATTCATTAAAAATGAAAGTAATGTTACCAAAAAAAATACAAAATCAAATTTCATCAACTAGAATTTTATTAATTAATTTAAATTCGTGTATAACTGAAATAGCAAAAATATTAATAAATAAAGGATTTAACATTTATTTATATGATAAGGAAAAAGTAACAGAAAAAGATATAATTAATAATATTTTAATTGAAAAAAATGACTTAGGAAAATCAAGATTAAAAACAATTTATAATAAATTAATAACATTAACTGCAACAGTTTCAATTCATATGGTTTCTGATTTTAATAATTTAAGAGATTTAAAAATAGTAATTTTAGGTTTTAGAGATTATTTAACATTATGTAATTACGAAGAATATTTTACAAGAAAAAATATTTATTTTTATTGTATTAATAATAGTGGAATATTAGGATTCTATTATAATAATTTGTTAATTACTTATAAAAATGGTGAGAAAAATATATCAGTTGATAATAATTTATTTTTAAAAAAAAGTGAGAAATTTTTTCATGATTTAAAAATTAAAAAAAATAAACCTGATAAATTTATTCTTGCTATTTTTATGCTTGAATTATATTTTAGAAAAAATGTAAATAAAAAAGATCTTATTAAAGAAATTAATAATAATTATTCTAATGATGATCAATTTGCAAAAAAAATGGCATTTTTTGAAAAATATTTTTCTAAAATTGAATGTGATTATATTTTTAAAGATATTGAAACTATGTCTTTATTAAAAAAATATATTATAAATTTTAATCATGAATTTAATCCATTATGTTCAATGATATGTGAAAATGTTACTAATGATATATATGAATATATTACAAAAAAAAAACTTCCAAAAGTAGGATTTGTAACTTATGATAGTGATGCAAATGTTTTTGATTATACTAATTTTTTAGAATAATATTTTTTATAAAATATTTTCTACTCATTTTTAAATATTGCTAATTTTAAAATTAGTATATTATTATAAATAGAAAAATAAATAATCAACTTTTAAATTAATAATTATTATTAAAGTGTAATTAATTTAAAAAAAAAAATATCTAAAATATAAATTAAATATTAAAATATTTCGTAAAAAACAAACATAAAAATAAAATCTTCATTATATATGAATAAAAAATTATAAAATTGAATAAATACAATTTTTTCATAAATTGAACAATTGAATGTAAAAAGCAAATAAAATAAAATTAAATAATCAATAATTAAATGGATAATTCGATAGAAGAAAAAAAACTCTATAAAATATCAAGAGTAAATAGTGAAGTATTAAAAAGAAGAAAAATATTAAACAACAATAAAAAAAATCAAAACCAAAAGCAAGATATAAAACCATTAGAACAAAATGAATTGAATGTGTTATTTTCTCCCATTGTAAAAAGAATAAATAAAAATACATTAAAAACAATAATTACAAAATCAGGAAACACATCATCAATAATTCAATCATCAATAGATATAAATCAACCAAAATCAACATCTTTTACAAATTTAAATAATAAATATTTTGCATCAAAAATAAAAAGTCCAAAAAGAATGCCAAAACATCCACCTTTAAAACCAAAATTATTAAGTCCTCATCAATTTAAAAGAAAAACTTCAGATAATTCAAATAATTTATCAAGTAGTTTCTATGATGGAAATAATGATTCTGATATAGGAAGAAAAAAAACTCATTTTTCTCCTAAGAAAAAACATCATTTAGAATTATTTAATTTTTTAGAAGAACCTGAAAAGTTTGATGATATTAATATTAAACCAACTAGAACAAGTCAATCTAAACTAAAATCTCCTCAAATTATGCATAATATAGATGAAAATATTGATGAAAATGCTTCAATTTATAGTAAAGCTCATATTACTCAACAAAGTATTATTATGTTAAATGATTTCCAAAAAGAATTAAAAAAAAGTCTTATTGGATTATCTACATTGGATTTTAAAGATTCTAAAATTTCAATAAAAAAAAGTTATTTAAATGATGAAGGTGATTTAAGTGATAGGTCTAAAAAAACTAATCAAGATAATAAAAAAGATGAAGAAAATGATAAAGATAGATTAAGAGTTTTACAAAGAATGGGAGGTGTTTATGATTCTTTAGATGAAGAAGATATTACTATTTCTACTACTTATATTCATCCTGATTCAAGATTTTTAAAATTTATAGATTTTTTAGTTTTTGTTTTTTCTATTTATAATTTAATTTATATTCCTTTTTTTTTAGGACTTAATGAAATACATTGTAGAAAAGGTTTTTTTATAAATATTGTAAATATAATTCAAATTATTATGGATATTACTTATATTATTGATGCTATAATACCTTTTTTTATAGCATATTATACTTTTGATGATATATTAAAAACCAATTTAAAAGAAATTGGTAAAGCATATTTAAAATCTTATTTTATTATTGATTTTTTTGCTGCTTTTCCTTTTAAATTAATATTAGATATTTTTGATACTAAATGTAATGATATTGGTTATTTAAGTGCACCATTATATCAAAATAATGTTTATTATTGTTTAATATTATTAAAAATACCAAAAGCAATAAAAGCGTTTTATCATAATCAAATATCAAATAATATATCAAATTATTTAAATCAATATGAATATTTTAATAAATATTTTGGTTTATATTCAGGAGTAATAATATTTTTTGCATGTATTCATATTATTGCATGTACATTTATTTTTATTGGTAAATGTCAATATCCAGGATGGATTATTCGTTTTGGATTTGAAAATGCAACTTTCACACAATTATATTTAATTGCTATTTATTATATAATTACTACATGTACAACAGTAGGTTATGGTGATTTAACTTGTATTACACTTGTTGAAAAATTATTTGGTCTTGTTATGGAAATTGTTGGTATTTTTGCTTATTCTTTTGCAGTTTCTGCAATTAGTAATTATGTTAAAATAATGAATGATAAAACTGAAAAATATAGAGAAAAAAGTGAAATATTAGAAGATATTAAAATTTCTTATCCTGAATTATCTGAAGATTTATATATGGAAATTCATAGATATTTAAAATTTAAATTTAAATTTAAAGAAACTTTAGATAATAAAGTTATAATAAATTCACTTCCATTAACTTTAAAAAATACTTTAGTATGTGAAATGTATGCACCTATAATAAAAAATTTTGTGTTTTTTAAAAATTTTGATAATCTAGATTTTGTTGTTAAAGTTATACTAAGTTTCAAACCAATATTAGCAATAAGAAATGATATATTAATAAAAGATGGTGATTTTGTTGAAGATATAATTTTTGTTGAAAAAGGGAGGCTTTCATTAGAACTTCCAATTATAATTGAAGAAGAAGAAATAAATAAATCAAAAACAGCAAAAACAAAAATGGGAAAAGATATTGGTATTACAAAAACAAATAAAAGTTTAAGAAAATCTAAAACAATATTAATAAATGTAAAGACACATGATAGTAGTAGTAGTGAAGAAGAAAATGAAGAAGAAGATGAAAATAAATTATATTATAAAATATTAGATATTAGAAAAAATGAACATTTTGGTGATATATTAATGTTTCTTAATAAAAGATCATCATTAAGAGTAAAAGTAAAATCAAGAAAAGCAGAATTATTTTATTTAAATAAAAAAGATGCAATAGAAATATCACAAAGTTATTGTCAAATATGGAAAAAAATAAATAAAAAATCACTTTTTAATTGGGAACAAATAAAAAGATTAATGATAAAAATGTCAAAAATATTTACAAGAGAAAATGGACACGGAAATGAAAATGAACATCATAATTTATTATTTACAACAGATATTCCAGATGTGTCTGAATTACAATCAATACCATCATTAACAAATATTACTTTACAAGAAGATGATAAATCACATTTTAAATCAAATAAATTAGTAAGAGATATTACATTAAAAAAAATCAATGTTTCTCAATTAAATACAATTGAAGAAAATAATTCAATTGAATTAATTCAAGAATCTCAAAATGAAGAAAGCCATAATAAAACAAGTCATAATGAAGAAACTTTATTAGAAACTGAAGGTAATGAATGTAATGATAATAACTATGAAATAAAATCTAATTATTTAAATATTAAAACTTTAAAACTAAAAACAAAAAGAAATAATAATTCAAGTGATGAAAGTGATAATGAAAGTGAAATAAGTAAATCAAATAATATTAATGATGATGAAATAAAAACTTTTTCTGATGGTTTAAATAATACTTTAAGAATAGAAGATTCTAGAAAAAAAATTGATTTTTCTGAAAAATATTCTGAAAATACATTAGAGAAAAATATATTTTCTTTAAGATTAAATCATACTCCATTTAAACCAAATGAAATAAATAATGAAATATATTCTGATGAAAAATTTGTAGTAAATTCAACAAGTAATAAAGAGACAACAACAAAAAAATTACATCAATTATATTTATCAAGCAGAAATTTAGATTCTTTATCAGTTTGTTCAACTGAAATATCATTTTCAATAAATAGTGAATATGAAAATTTAGAAGAATTAAGTGATTATAAATATTCAAAGTCACCTGTAATGCAGAGAAAAGTAAGAGAATTTATTACTGGAACTATATTTACATATAAAAGTTCTTTGAAATCACAAACTTATCAAAAAAATATTATTAAAAAAAAAACTTCTTTTGCTCCTAATAATTTAAAGAAAGTTTCTACTTTTCATCTAAAAGAAGAAAAAAGTGAAATTAAAGAAAATAGTATTGATGATGAAAATAGTGAAAATAAAGAAAATAATAATGAAAATGAAAATCATTTTAAAAATCCTACTATTAAAAAAAGTAATAATAGAAAAAATAATTTATTAAGTGTTATTCATCAAAATATTGAAAGGAATTATATGAATTTAAATGATCCTGAGATGTTTTATAATGAATTTTTTCAAAAAATATTTGATAAAAGAAAAGATATTATTAATGGGAAAATTGAAGAAAATCCTTTTAATGAAGATGATGAAGAATTATTAAAAAAATTTGATAATATTAATTCAGAAGAATTGGAAAAAAAAAGTCCTTTAGAAAAATTTAATACAATTTTAGGAAGATTATAACATTATAATATTTGACTCTTTTTTTTGTATGAAAAATAATGAACATTGTAAAAATTGATAATAAATGATTGTCTATGATTATTTATATTTTTATTATTTATCCTTATATATATTATAAAAATAATATATACTTATTTCATGAATTAATTAATCTATTATATATATCATTATATATCAGATTTATGAAATTACTTTTTATTATATAATATAATGAATAAAATTTAACATTTTATAAATAAAATTTATTTTGGTATTATAAATTAAAAATTGCCCTTTTCTGAATTCAAATTTATTTATTTTTAATAAAATGTAATTTCTTTTTTAAAAATTTATATATTTTCAAAATATCTTTTCATAAAAAAGCGTACCATTAAAATTGTTTTAATTTATTATTATTTTATGAAAAAAATTATAAGTTTTAGATTTAGTTATTATATTTATAATTTATTTATGAATATCTTTTCAAGAAAGAAAGTTTTACCTAATTATAATATAATTATATATTTTAATTTATTTTGATGTAATTGTTATATTAATAGAAAAAATAAATTATATATTCAAAAAATTATCTATTTTCCAAAAAATTGTAAAATTAACTATGTTTTAAAAACTAATAATTAAGGAAAAAAAGCAAAATATCTTTATTTAATTGTTATTTTTTCTAATGATAATTATTATTAATTTTATTTAATCTTAATATAATAAAATAATGATATAAATAAATATTTAAACATTAATTACCATTTCAAAGTTAATATTCCATTTTTTATCTTTCATTTTTTTAATTAAAAAAAATCATTTCAATAATAGTATAATTAATATAATAATTTTAATATTTATATGAATAATTAATTATTTTATTAAATTTTTATTAGGAATAAATTGATATTTAACACATTAATGTGAAGATCAAAATTATTAAACTATGACAGAGACAGCAACAGATATTTTATTTGGTCAAATTGATAAAATTTTTCAAGTAATTGAACACAACCAAGATAGTCAAGAAATAGTAAAGATTGCTTTTGAAACTTTAAGCAATAAATGCTTAGAAAATCCTGTTTTTATTTTTCCTGTTATAAAAAATATCTTATCTTCTATATCAAAAGGTTCTCTTAAATTAATTGAAGATTCAAATATAATTTTTTCTAGTTTTTTTGATGAGTTTTCAAATTTTACAATAGAAAAAATACTATCTGATGATTTTTTTAAAAATCAAATTATTGAAATTTGTAAAAATTCTTTAAATTCAGATTATAATTTTTTCACCATTAATCCAGATAATTTAATTATTCAAAAAATTACAAAAAAAAATTATTTAAATTATAATTTATTTAATAAAGATTTAGATATTAATCAAATCGAATCATTATTAGCAAAAGAAAAAAATGAAATTTCTCATATGAATAGTGACTTTTCTTTAAATAAAATGGATATGAATGTTTTATTTGGAACAAATGAAGAATTAAAAAAAGAAGTTGAAATGGGATATTCAAAAAGTAAAAATGAAAATATTTTTGATGAAGAATTGGAAAATGATAATTTAATAAAAATAGATAAATTATTTGAAGATAATTATAAAATATATGAATATGAAAAAGATTCTTTATTAACTTCATATCTAGATAAAATTAAAAATAATCAAAATAAAATAAGAAAAATTGAAGAAAAATCAAATCAAAAAATTTATTATTTTCATTTAAATTTATTTTTATCTATTTTAGAAGAAATATTAAAAATGACTCATAGATCTTTTTCAACACAAAGAATTTGTTCAAGTACTATATTACATATTTTACAAAGTTATTTTAAAAAAATTTTATATCCATTTAATATAATAGAAGTAATCATGACGTCAGACTCAATTGAAAAAATTACTGTTTCACATGAATATATTAAATCAAATAAATTAACTGAAATATTACAAAGTGATTTTGTAACACAATTAATTTTTAATAGTATTGTTGATAAAGTAGTTGATTATAGCAATGATGATTATATTTGCTTAAATAAAGAAATTAATATTCAATTATCTGTGAATATTCTTAAAGATAATTTTAAAGAAGATATAGTGAATGATTTAAGTAAAAAATTAATGAATTTAATGAATCTTTTTTATGATACTCAAAATGATTGGCAACCTTTATTTGCTATTTTAACATTTTATAAATTTTTATTTTTAAATGAAATATATATTGCTGATAAGAAAAATTTATTTGATTCTCTTTTTAAAATTTTACATTCAAATTATGATGATATTATCACATTAATAATTCAAATACTTGATAAAATATTAGAAGCAAATTCAAAAAATATGTTTCTTTCAATGGAACAAGTTTCAAAAATGTTTATTCAATTTATTAAATTAATAAAAAAATATGATGATATTGAAAGTGGAGTAAAATATTATTTTAATTGCTTATATAATTTTATAAATTATTATTTCAATTATGAAGATGGAAAAAATAAAGATGAAATATTTAAACAACTTACAAATTTATTGGATAATAATTTTATTGTTCATTCTTTAAATAAACAAATAAGTGTTCGTGTTAAATATTATGAAGTTATTAATAATTTATTTTTAGGTGGATTTAAATTTACAAAAGATTTTATTGAAAAAAATATTTTACTTGCTTTTCAAGGTTTATGTATTGAAGAAGATAAAAGAATATTAAAAATTGAACAGACATTTTTAAAAAATATTTTAATTAAAAAATCATCAAATGGTATTAATTATATTCAAATTTTTTTTGAATATTCTAAAATTATTTTTCAAATATTATTGACTATTAATTATACTAATTTAGATAATTTT
>JAEEGL016682711.1_pt1 | contig 12956 bp, 8 predicted proteins | sample 9134231 | NCBI WGS metagenome assembly JAEEGL01 (sample SAMN16246548, study PRJNA631951) | gut metagenome | biome: gut microbiome; feature: rumen; material: fiber-attached | host: Bos | place: Iran: Karaj | collected 2018-10 | reverse complement strand
TGGCGCAGGCGCGTCCCCGTCAACGACCTCGCCGTCTCCAACGTGGCCATGAACGTCGCGGCGGTCTGGGAGGGCCACGGCCTCACCGGCGCGGGGCAGATCGTGGGCATCGCCGACTCCGGCATCGACACCGGCAGCCTCTCCACGATGCATCCCGACTTCACCAATGCCGTCGTCGCGATGAGCACCGTCGGCGGCCGGTACTCGTTTGCCGACACCAACGGCCACGGCACCCACACGGCCGGCTCGCTTGCCGGGCGCGGCACGATGAGCGGCGGCCGCTTCAAGGGCGTGGCCCACGGCGCCGCCATCTACGCGCAGAACATCCTCGGCGGCGTGAACTACGCATCGGTCACCAAGATCCTTTCCGAAGGCCAGAACCGCTATCCGCACTACGTCCACAGCGACAGCTGGGGGAGCGACACGACGAATTTCACGACCGACGACTACGGTGCGTACACCACGGACTGCGAGTCCCTTGACAGCTACGTCTGGGAACATCCCGAGGTCCTGCCCGTCTTCGCGGCCGGCAACGACCGGAACGTCACCTACTCCAAGACGCTGACCCATTCGACTCTCATTGACCCGGGCTCGGCCAAGAACTCCCTCTGCGTCGGCGCCGTGCAGAACCTCCAGGTCGGCTCCGCCCTGAAGCCGTCCGCGCCGTCCACCTCCGTGATCGCCAACTTCTCGTCGCAGGGGCCCTGCGCCGACGGCCGCGTCAAGCCGGACGTCGTGGCGCCGGGACTCAACGTGATCTCGTGCCGCTCGCAAGTCTCCGGCGCGTCGTACGAGTGGGGTGTCTTCGACAGTTGGTATGCCTACAACGGCGGCACCTCCATGGCAACCCCGCTTGTCGCCGGAACGGCGGTGCTCGTCCGCGAGTGGCTCCTCCAGCAGCCGGCCTATTCCAACAGCCTTCCCTCGGCCGCCATGGCCAAGGCCGTGCTGATGGGCGGCGCGCGCGACATCTCGGCGGAACCCCGCACGAACATCCCGAACTCCCCCGTCCCAAGCGTCCTCCAGGGATGGGGCCGCGTCGATCTCGGCGGCTCCCTCTTCCCGACGAACGGCCTCTCGGCGCGGCTGCTCGACTACATCCCCTTCCGCGACGGCGGCTGCTTCACCGCGACGCTGGAGGTCACCAACGCCGCGCCGCTCGACCTGCTTCTCGCCTGGATGGACCATCCCGCGACGGCCGGCGCGGCGGCGGCCCTCGTCAACGACCTCGACCTCGAACTCGTCACGCCGTCGGGCGAGGTCTTGCTCGGCAACGGCGGCGCGACGCGCGACACCGTCAACAACGTCGAGTCGATCCGTCTCGCCTGCGCCGAGCCCGGGACCTACACCGTGAACGTGCGCGGCTCCTCCGTGGCCTATTCGTTCGCGGAAGGGGGCGCCGCCGCCCTCTATGCGCGCGGGGCCTTCGCCGATGGCGGCGGTGCCGAGATCGCCGATAATTCCGAGGTCGCCATCGTCTGCTTCAACTATTCGCCGGAGAGCAACGCCGACATCGCCGATCCCGTCGAGGAGTGGCACGCCCTCGGCGAGGTGGTCTCCGTTTCGGTCCCCGGCCGCTTCGACCTTGGGACGGGGCCGTTCGCCTTCGGCGGCGCCGTCTACCGGCTCGCCATGGTCGGGGTCTATACCAACGGCGCCTGGGAGGTCGCGCTCGATCCGGCGACCGGCGCCATGGCGACCAATTTGACGCTGCGCCTCGACGGCAGCGTCGGCCTGCAGTTCGACTACTACCGGACCACCTCGAAGGCGGGCTCCTCCGACGTGCCCTACTGGTGGTGCCTCCGCCAGCTCTACGGCCGCGCGATGGCGGACGGCGTGACGGTTGACGACGCCCTCGCGGCGGACTACGACGGCGACGGCTTCTCCAACGCCGACGAGTACGTCGCCGACACCGACCCGAACGACGCGGCCTCGCGCCTGCGCGTCACCGCCTTCGACGGGCGGCGTCTCTCCTGGTCCGGCGGCGTCGAAAGCACGCAGCGCGTCATGCGGGCCGCCCTGCTGACTGGCGCGTGGTCGGCCATTTTCACCAACTTTCCGCCGACACCCCCCGCCAACACGATCACGGTTCCCGGCGATTCGCCGGGGAGGGCGTTCTTCAAGATCGAGGCCTTCCGCTAGCGGCTGTGGCGGACGGAATGCTTTTCAAAAAGATTTACGCAAGTTGACACGAAAACAGAAAGGAAAACGAAATGAAACAGAAAAACGCGCAACGGGACGAGTTGCTTGAGCAAATACGCTACTTGCTGGAATCGGACCCGGAAAGGGAATGGACCCCGTCGGAGATCGGCGACATCCTCGGCTACCGGGGTTCCCGGACGAAATGCGTGGCGGGCGTCCTGGCCACGCTCGCCCGAAGGGGGGAGGCGGCCGCGACGGAGAGGGGCGGCGCCTTCCGCCTTGCCACCGGCGACCTCCTCCGGGGCAAGCTTGAGATCGTGCGTTCGGGGGCCGGCTTCGTGACCGACCGCGAAAAGGGCAGGACCGTGCGCATCGCCCCGGGCGCGACCGGCGGCGCGATGCCCGGCGACACCGTTCTCGTCCGTCCCGTGAAAATCGGGCGCGACGCCGAGTCGGGCCGGATCGTGAAGATCGTCTCGAAGAGCGAGAAGCTCGTCTGCGGCACGCTCTACGCCATCGACGGCCGCTTTTTCGTCACGCCCCTCGACTCCGCGTATCCGCGCGACTTCGCCGTCGGCGACGCGGGCGGTGCGCGGGAAGGGGATCGGGTCGTCGTCAGGGTGACCTCGCGCGACGACCGGGGCGACTTCCCGCGCTGCGAGATCGTCGATGTGATCGGCCCCGCCGACAACCCCTCGCTCGACACCGAGACGGTCTGCCGGGAATACGACCTGCCGGGGCCGTTCGGCGCCGACGTCCTGCGCGAGGCGGCCGACGCCGGCGCCTGGCTCGAGGCCCCCGGGGAGAGGCTCGACCTCCGTAAGACCTTCATCCTCACCATCGACCCCGCCGACTCGCGCGACTTCGACGACGCCCTGTCGTTCAAGACGCTGAAGGACGGCGGCTGCGAGCTGGGCGTACACATCGCGGACGTCTCCCATTTCGTCCGCCCCGGCTCCGCGCTTGACCGGGAGGCGTTCCGCCGCGGCAACAGCGTCTATCTCGCCGACAAGGTGATCCCCATGCTCCCGGAGCAGCTCTCCAACGGCATCTGCTCGCTCCGCCCGCACGAGGACAGGCTCTGCTTCTCCGTCTTCATCGCCTTCGATGCCGAGGGTCGCCCGCTGAGGCGCGCCTTCGCGAAGAGCGTCATCCGCTCGAAGCTCCGCCTCAACTACGGCCAGGCCCTCGCGATCATCGAGGGACGCGAACCGGAGGGGCTGCGGAAGGTGCCGAAGGCGGCGGTTGACCTGCTGGTCGGCGCGACGCGGCTCGCGCTCACGCTGCGGCAGGCGCGCATGGCGCTTGGCGCCCTCGACCTCGATCTCCCCGAGTGCCGTCCCAGCATCGACGGCGACGGCAGGATCACGGGCTTCACCGTCGAGGAGTACGATGTCTCGCACCAGCTCATCGAGGAGTGCATGGTCGCGGCCAACGAGGCCGTCGCGTCCGAACTGTCGTCGCACGGCGTGAAGATCGTCTCGCGGCTCCACGAGCCGCCCGACGAGACCAAGGTCGCCGACCTCGCCGCGTCCCTGCGCGCCCTCGGTTTCAGGCCGGGCGACATCTCGCGGCCGAAGAACCTCTCGGCGTTCATCGCCTCGGTGGCGGACAGCCCCCTGCGGATGCAGGTCCACACGATGATTCTCCGGAGCATGAAGCGGGCGGTCTATTCGGCGGACGCCGCCGGCCATTTCGGCCTGGCGAAGGCGCGCTACTCGCATTTCACCTCGCCCATCCGCCGCTATCCCGACCTCGTGCTCCACCGCCAGCTCGCCGACTACCTGGCCGGGGGGAAGGGCGGCGCCGTTTCGCTGCCGTACCTCAGGAAAGTCGCGGGCAACTGCACCGAGACCGAGGCGCGGGCCGACGAAGCCGAGCGCACCCTCCTGGAGATCAAGAAATACCGCTATCTCCAGCAGCAGATAGACGACGGGAGGATCGAGACCTACGACGCCGTGATCGGCAAGGTCGCGAAGTTCGGCCTCTTCGTTGACCTGCCGATGCTGGCGGTCGGCGGCCTCGTCCATGTTGCGACCATCTCCCCGAACTTCGCCCGCTTCAACAGCTTCGACGAGACCCTCTCCGTTGACGGGGTCCGCTACAAGGTCGGCGACCCGGTCAAAGTCGGAATCGCCCGCGTCGATTTCAATGCCCGGAAGCTTGACTTCACGCTTGTCACCGATGCGCACGGAAGCCGCGGCCGGCCCGGAAAGGGGAAGAAGGGGCGATAATTGGTAGCATAATGATGATTTAATTGTGACCACATGGGCAGATTCTCACAACTTGCGCTTTTCCCGCTGCTGGCGCTGGCTGCGCTTGTGCCCGCCGCCGCATTCGGCAAGGTTTGCCGACACTCGCTTTGCCGTTCAAAGCCCGCCGTCGTCACCTACGCCTATGACCATCGCGGTCGGATGGTGAGGAAGGAAGTCTCACACAGAGGCACAGAGCCACAGAGGATCGAATACCTCTGGGACGAGTGGAACATAATACGTGAGACCACCCACAACCTTTCAACTTTTCAACCATTCAACTTTTCAACTGACTATGTCTGGGGTCTCGACCTCGATGGCACTTTGCAAGGCGCCGGCGGCGTCGGCGGCCTCCTCGCCGTCGTCCGCGCCGATGGCGTGTTCTTGCCAACGTATGATGCGAATGGGAACGTCTTGGAGTATGTCACCACAAACGGCGAAATCGTAGCGCACTACGACTATTCGCCGTTTGGCGAGCCGCTTGTCGCCTCCGGCCCGCTCGCGGCCACCTTTACCCACCAGTTCAGCACCAAGCCGTATTGCTCGGTTACTGGCTTCAGCGAGTACCAGATGAGGAAGTATCGGCCGGAGATAGGGAGGTGGATGAGTAGGGATCCTTTGGCTGAAAATGCGGCGTGGAACATATACTCTTTCGTGAATAACTCCTCTGTAACGTTTTTTGATTTTCTTGGTGATATGATGTCGCGTAGAACATGTCCTTGTTGCTGTGTAGACAAATGGACTCTTGTTGACAAGGGACGGGAATTTGACAAGTTAGCCAACATAAGGGTCTTTCGCCAATTGGCCAAGGATAATTTTGATGCAGTTCTCTCAATGACATATGGTGATGGAATAGAAGAATCAGAATGCACAATTACATGGATTGACGGCCCCGCAGAATATGAGTACGATTCTTTATCAGGATGGATTGGTCTTGACAAGACAGAAACATACAGCTATACGGCCTCACCAAGTACTTGGCGCAAAAATGATCAACCAGGTCTTTATGCATATTACAATGCAAAGGGTTTTCAAGGAAATCGGAAGCGGACTGTAAAACGAGTCTTAAAGCAGACATGGTCGGCTGAAAGTGGCAAGCATTGCTCTTGCCCTCGACGAAGAGTTGTAATGAAGGTTGCGGTTACTCAAGTTCTAAAGAATGGCGAACCCATATGGAAAGAGTGGAAACTAAAATGGCATTAAGAATCTTGTTGAGCAGCATACCTCTCCTTGTTGCTTTAATGTGCGCGGTTACTATTAATAATTGTAACAAAGGAACCGGAAACAAGACATTGGTGCTTCAGTCCATAATTTGTGATGGCGATGATTCCCTTGATGAATTGGTTGATTCATTTTCCAGCAGCACAAACATTCAAGGCAGGAGTGGCGGTCATGTGCTTACGATAAACTTATTAGTTGCTCATCTTGATGATCATGTGTTTTCCACATTGTATGATTATGGCAATACAGCTCATGTGAGACTGTTTCGTATGCCCGATATCCGAATAATCAAAACACGCGGTAAGGCCTGCTTCAACTTTGCCTCCCCTGCAAAATGGGTTCCGGACATGGGAAAACTCGATGTCCAACCTGTGGAGGCCTATGTCCAAGGTGTTGTTAAGGTTTGGTTTACTCGGATGTCCGATGAAAGTGCCAGCTTAACATTGTCTCATAAAGAAGTCAAGATAATAACTAAATGTATTTCAAAAGACGTTAGTGGAGAAATCCATATTTCTGAAATGCTCCCCTCATTTGAGGCATCTGTTGAAATTCCGATTGGCGAGTGGCATTGCATGAAAACACATGTTGAGACGAGCAGGGACATATACACGCATGTTGTTTTCTTTAGGATTCTTGTTTTGCCTTTTGAAAGTAACGAAAACGCTGCCACCAACACCCCCGATGTCGTCTACGCCTCCACCGGCACCGTCTTCGTGGCGAAGACTCCAGAAACCTTCACCTACGACGCCGATGGCAACATGACTTCCGACGGCCGTTTCCACTACACGTGGAACGGCGAGAACCGCCTCGTCTGCGCCTCCAACGCCGAGGTTGTCGTCACCTACGCCTACGACCATCGCGGGCGGATGGTGCGCAAGGCTATCTCACACAGAGGCACGGAGGCACGGAGAATGGAATATCTCTGGGATGATTGGAATATCATCCGCGAAATACAGGTTTCAGAGGATCCACTAGCCACTGGCCACTGTCCACTAGTCACTGACTACGTCTGGGGTCTGGATTTGGACGGCACACTCCAGGGCGCGGGCGGCGTCGGCGGCCTCCTCGCAGTCGTCCGCGACGATGGCGTATTTTTTCCCACTTATGATGCAAACGGGAATATAAGTGAGTACGTCTCCACCAACGGAGAGATTGTCGCGCACTATGATTACTCGCCCTTCGGCGAGCCGCTAGTCGCCTCCGGCGAATTGGCTTCAACCTTCACCCACCAGTTCAGCACCAAGCCATATTGTCCTGTTACTGGCTTCAACGAGTATGTCTATCGTAAGTATCGACCAGAGATCGGAAGGTGGATGAGTAGGGATTCAATCTCTGACCTATTGGATTCTTCGCAAGGTGATGATACAAGTTTTCTGATATATGTTTTTGTCGCAAATAATGCCATATATGATTTAGATTCTTTTGGTCTTTATGAGTTTAAGCGTGGCAAAGATTCTGAAACAGATGTTTTCGCTTTGCTTACTTCGTATAAAGGCATAGGAGCCACAAAACATCATCTAAAAGTTGATAAAGAGCTTCAAATCGCGTGCGATGACCGGTGTTGTTTTGTGACACAGCCAGAATCATTTATTCAGGAAGTCGATGTCTTTCTGCCAAAAGTGGGAACACGCGCGAGAGCATGGGTTGTCAAGTCAACACGCAGCGCAACAAAAAAACATGAAAACAAGCATGTTGAAATCTGGAAGCATTTTGGCGCTGTCTGGGAGAAATTTGAAGAATGGGAGAAAGGACAGTCTACATGCAGTGGTGCTGGGGGAGAAGGAAGGGCTAAACTTATTGCTCATATTGCCAGTTGCAAGGGCAAGGTTCGAGACTTCTTTAATGATGAAACAAATTCCGCTCATACTTCGCTTGATGCCACTGAGCATTATACCGTTAAGAATGCGTGGGTCCCAGACAGTTGGTTTCCTGGCGGCAAGTGGTACAAGCAACGGAAAAGTTCAATTTATGTTCTTGAAGGCGCTTGGCAAGTTAGGCTTAGGCCAGTTGTGTTGGATTGTGAAAATATTGCATGTGACAGGTGAGGGAATTCCAGCATGAATTGCGATGCGGTTTTTCTTTTATTGCATACGACTATGCTAATTTGCTCCTTTATTACCCTCAATGGGTGCTCAACGCCGAGCAATATTCGCCGGTTTGATTTGGAAGAGGCGCGCCTCATATTACGAAATGATTCCGAACAGATGCTCCGAGAGCGGAATCGGACTATTTCGATTACACATCTGTCATCCACTAGGATTCTTCCAGAAGAATATGCCCTTATCAATCTGGCGCTATATGGAGAAACGAATGATCTTAAGTTGGCTGAATCATATATAGACCACGAATTGCCACAGATTCGCAGGATGGCGCGACGCTCTATCCAAGCGATTCTTCACAGGTCAAAATCTCCTGATATAACGATCCCGTCTTTGGAAGTTGCCGGGGTTGCACTTTTCCCTAATTCGCGGAAGTCACCTTCCGCAACAGCAGAAATAGTATTAGTCAACATAGGTTTTGCGCCAGCGTCCATTACAAATGTCAGTCTAAACGGCGTTGCTCTTGTGACGTCACTATATGAACGTGACGTATCCTTAATTGTGTCTCGCGATATCAGCAAATGCCCACAAGATGGAATTGGCTCAACGGTTGAGCGTAACAGACACATCAACTTCCCAACGGTTTCTCCCGGTGGCTATGCGGCCTTTAACATTCCCATTTGCCCCGCCATAGGTGCGGCGCGATATTTGAGGTTCGATATTGCTGATGGCGAACCAGTCAAGGTCATTATCCCGGAAACACCGCGTGAATGGACTCATCAAGTGACCTCATTTGAAATTTTATCTGACAAGGATCATAGTAAAGTCAGTGCTAAGATTTCCTACTCAGGACATGTAGGTTTGACTAGACTGGCCGTCAATGGCATACATGTCCCGTTCAAGTTTTTACAGCCTAATCAAGAAAGGCGATGCTCTGAAGTGCTTTTCGTCATGCCAGCAGAAAGCGATGAGGAAAATCCTTATTTCCTTGAACTTGACTTTGATGATAACGAAGAAACATTTGTTTTTATGCATGCGCAACGATTTTTGGGACCGAATAACCAAACAGAGACGAGCACAGCAAGATGAATGCGAATGAAAAGGGATTCCGAATGAGGACAACAATGCATAGGAAAGACATAACTGATTTTACCCCGAGGAAATGGTTTGACATTCGCGTTAATAATGCTCAGTAGATTCAACGGTCTTCGCAGGAGCTTGTCCATGAGTACAGATGAAACTATCTGCTACAATAGTGTCATGAATTGGGTGGGCAGACAGTTGATGCGACCTCTCGCGACCGCGCTTCTTCTCGCGGTTGCCGTTCCGCATCTCTGCGTCGCCTACTCGATCCACGGCCAGCTGACGAACGAGGTGCAGAACGGCGTCTCCATCGCCCGCACCTACGACGCCTTGAACCGGCCGACGGGGTATTCTCTCTGCTCCTCTGCACCTCTGCGTTTAAATTATTCATACGATTCTCTCGGCCGTTTCAGCGGGGTTGGGTTTAACGCAGAGGCGCAGAGAGGCAGAGTTGATTTTGAGTATTCCTACCTTCTCGGTACCGACTTGGTATCGGGTTACACTGCCGGAGGCTTCTCGCGAAGCGTCACCTACGAACCTTCCCGCAACCTCATCTCCGCCATCACCAACTCCTTCAACTCCTCCACTCCCAACTCCTCCACTCCTCCACTTTCAACTTTCAACTATTCCAACGACTCCCTTGGCCGTCGCACGGCCATCACTCGCGGCGGCCTCGCCTTCGGCGACCTCGCGGGCGCGACAGATGCCTATGGTTACAACGACCGTTCCGAGGTCGTCTCCTCCCGCCGCACATTGGATAGCGCAGAGGTTCGCGGCTTTGACTACGACTACGCCTACGACCCCATCGGCAACCGGATCTGCACGACCAACTACGACGAGCAGGGCAACGCCCTCGTCTCGTCCTACTCCGCCAACGCCCTCAACCAGTACACCCAGCGCACCGTCCCCGGCCACGCCGCCGTTCGTGGCGAGATTCTGACCAACGCCACAGTCACGGTCAACGAGCGTCCTGTCTGGCGCAGCGGCTCCTACTTCTACGGCGGCGACAGCGCCGACAACACGGCCTCCTCCGTGTACAAGGACCTTGAAATCTACGCCGCGATCAACCCTTCTGGAACCAACACGCCCGACACCGTCTACGCCACCACCGGCACCGTCTTCATCGCCCGAACTCCCGAATCCTTCGCCTACGACGCCGACGGCAACATGACGAGCGACGGCCGCTTCCATTACTTCTGGAACGGCGAAAACCGCTTGATCTGCGCCTCCAACGCCGAGTATGTCGTCACCTACGCCTACGACCATCGCGGGCGGATGGTGCGGAAGGAAATCTCACACAGAGGCACAGAGGCGCGGAGGTTCGAATACCTCTGGGACGACTGGAACATAATACGTGAGACCACCCACAACCTTTCAACTTTTCAACCATTCAACTTTTCAACTGACTATGTCTGGGGCCTCGACCTTGATGGCTCCCTCCAAGGCGCTGGCGGCGTCGTTGTAATGTATGTTCCAAAGTATGTTTCGGGGCAGAATCCTTCTCCCTTTGGATCCTGATGAATATGCTAGAAGTAAATACGGGGTCAAAGTTTTTTTTAGAATTATTTGCATGTGCAAGGAGAATGAGTGATGAAATGTTTTTCCTTTGAGCTTTTCCCCTTGGCACTTTTGTTTCTTTTCGCCTGTTGTAAAATGGATTCCTTCGGCAGAGCAAAAGAAGATTCTTGGCCCCTCATTTCTGCAGATACTGGTAAAAGAGTTCTTCCTAGTGAGATGACCGAGGAAAATCAAAAGCTTTATCAGACACTATGCGAGATTCGCAATCCTTTTTTCGATGCCAAAGACGCGGCTTTTTCAAATGTGCTTCTCTTTGTGGAAGAGACATGCAACTTTCCCTGTGAAAGTTCCACCGAGGCAACCGGCTTGGTCCTTCACCTTGACACTTCTGGTTCCGATTCGCAAAGGACGCTCAAAGGCGAGATGGGCGAAGGAGATGGCGTCAAGGGAATGACATTGTGGCACCGGTCGGAATTAGATGACGAATTATTGTCTTCAAAAGTGACCTTGCACTTAAGGGACGTCTCTCTTATGCAAATACTTCAGGAAACTTGTGCTGGACTGCGAAAGGTGATCGGCATTCACAAGGGTTCCCTCGTGTTTTCAAATTTGCCAATTGAGTCCCAGGACGGAAAAGCGCCCCAATCTCTTTCGTGGCCCGTTGGAAAGCATCCTGAGGCAATCATTATGAAACCGAAAGGGGGCGAAGACCATGAATGAGTTTGCCAAGAAGTGCGGAAAAGGTCTTGACATGGCGGGTGATAAATGGTAGCATAATAGTGGCTTGGTAAAGACCACATGGGCAGATTCACACAACTTGCGTTTTTCCCGCTGCTGGCGCTGGCCGCGCTTGTGCCCGCCGCCGCATTCGGCAAGGTTTGCCGACACTCGCTTTGCCGTTCAAAGCCCGCTGTCGTCACCTATGCCTACGACCATCGAGGGCGTATGGTGTGCAAGGAAATCTCACACAGAGGCACGGAGGCACGGAGAATAGAATACCTCTGGGATGATTGGAACATCATTAGGGAAACCATCACCAACCTTTCAACTTTTCAACCTTTCAACCATTCAACTGACTATGTCTGGGGCCTCGACCTTGATGGCTCCCTCCAAGGCACTGGCGGCGTCGGCGGCCTCCTCGCCGTCATCCGCGACGATGGCGTATTTTTGCCGACGTATGATGCGAACGGCAACATCAGCGAGTACGTCTCGACCAACGGGGAGGTAGTCGCGCACTACGACTACTCACCCTTCGGCGAGCCACTCGTCACCTCTGGCGAATTGGCGTCCTCTTTTACGGACCAGTTCAGCACGAAGCCCTACTGTCCTGTTACGGGGTTCAGCGAGTACCAAATGCGGAAATACAGGTCGGAGATTGGGAGGTGGATGAGCAGGGATCCGATAGATGAAACAGAAGGCTTAAATTTATTCGAATTTTGTTTGAATGGCAGCACTTTTAGGAGTGATAAGAAAGGAGAATCCATCATTGCGGGGGGGATCATAGGTGTTGGCGGGACAATTATTGGCATAGGACTCAGTTTAGTAGCCATATGGGATTGCCATCGTTGTCCGAGTATTCCTTATGCCTTTGAGTACAGTGTGGTAGAACCAGGATGCTTGCGCGTGTGTAAGCGGCCAAGTGACGGTAGAGTTGCGTTTATATATGGTAAATGTCTGCAGCATCGTGTGTTGAAATGTGAAAACACAGGATTTATGGGGACGGCTCGATGGCTTCCTTTAATTCCAGATGGGTGGACTAACGACTATTGCTGGGTTCCGCCGTGCGATCCAGGTTGGGAAGAAATCGGAATTCACTAATAAGAGGGAATTTGTGCCATGAGTTTTCGCACACGGTCATATTCAAAGTGCTCTTTGTCGCTATTTTTGTTTGTATGTTGCCTAGTACCAACACTAATCTTTTCAGCATGGAAGGCTTTTCGGTTTCAAGTTTCAAATCATGAAAAAACTAGTAAAATATTACATGAATGGAATAAAATAACAATCGGAATGACCTCTGACTCAGTTATCGCGCTAATAGGTAGACCAGGCCATATTGTACGTTATCCTAAAATGCCATCCCGTGATATGATTCGCTATGTGTATTTTACGGAAGTACCAAAATGTGACGCTTTCCCTGCGCCCTTGCAAATTGCCTTTACATTTTGCGACGATTGCAAGTTTCTAGTTAAGAAAGAAGAGCCATATGGTACACATATTTCTGAAAATGGTGTGCCTACTACTCCTATTCCTATGCAGCCCATCAATGGTAGCACGATAAGCGTTGATTTACTTAATTCTGTTGATTTCAGATGGAAACCTTCTCATGGGGTATGTCCGAAAAAGTATTATCTGGAGGTCAGCAATTGCACATTTGGCGTGTCTCACACATATCCGGAAACATGTATTCCGTATGCCTGTGTCGCCTTGCCCTTGTCCTATGGTTGCTTTGCATGGCGTGTCATTGCAAAAAACAAATTTGGCACGAGCGAGTGGTCTGATTGGCGAATATTTACATGTACAAATGAAGAAGCTATCCTAGATCAGACCATTGAGGAAAAAAACAGATGAAGAACTTTTACCCCTTGCTTTCTGTGCTGCTCGCCTTCATTTTTGGTGCGTGCCGAAATCCTGCCAGTGTCGAACAAATTGGGATGCCGGCCATGTCGACATCCACTAGGTCAGGAGATTCGCAATCTGCCGA
>JAEEGL016485290.1_pt1 | contig 12956 bp, 9 predicted proteins | sample 9134231 | NCBI WGS metagenome assembly JAEEGL01 (sample SAMN16246548, study PRJNA631951) | gut metagenome | biome: gut microbiome; feature: rumen; material: fiber-attached | host: Bos | place: Iran: Karaj | collected 2018-10 | reverse complement strand
GCACGGCAGCCGCTTCGGCGTTCGGCTCAAGGCGCGTTCGAGCGGGCTGCACATCATCCGCGTCGATATCGAAAGCGAGATCAGTCCGCTCGTCGGAACGGAGGAGCAGAGCGAACAGCTCATAAGCTATCTGACGGAACGATTCGAAAACAACCCGGACGACATCTGGAGCACGAATATCTTCGGAAAGTCCCTTTACGATATGGTCAAGGAGGGCATGGCAGGCAAGGTCGGGCGGCTCCCCGCCGAGGTGCAGATGAAGCTGCGCGACGCGATCACGCGGATGGTGAACGAAGGCTGCCGGGGGCTTGTGTGCATATTGCTTTGATTTTCCCCCGCCTGCCCGATCTTTTCGAATTGCACTCAAAAGCCCCGCTGCGGTTTTAATGAAAAAACTGCGGCGGGGCTGTTTTTAATTAATGTTTATTTAAGTTCCAGTATGTATTTGAGCACGCTGTCATATCCCGCAAGATAATCCTCCCATGTTTGGTAAACGGCGGTATCCGGCATCAGCGGGCCTTCGCCGTAATCCGGCCAGAAATCCGCATAGCGGCTTGAGCATTTGAATTTGATCCCGGAATTTGGAAGATAGTATTCCCTTCCGTAAAAGAACCGCACGGGCTGACCGCCGGGTGCGCCGACGAGCTGCGCTTTTTCCACGCGGCGGCGCAGCATCGAAGGCAGCGCGATCGCGCCGGAAAAGCTTTCGCCGTTGATGAGGATATAGACCTCCGCATCGCAGGCATCAAGATAGTTCACAATGTTTTGATAATTGCCTTCGAGGTCCGGATAGCCGCCGGGATTACTGCGGACGTCGATGATTACCTTTTTGAATTTGCCCGTTTCCGCCGCCGCGGCGAAGGCTTCATCGAGCATCGGAGCGAAGCTTTCATCCGCGTCGCATTCGTTGATCCTCAGATATAGCGCTTCGCCGTCCTCAAGCAAGCGGTACCAGGCGTTGACGCTCCTGTCGGACTCCACAAGGCGGAAGTCGGCGTCGCCGGGATCGTTTTCCGGCTCATAATACGCAACGATGGCGTCCTGCCAGCTCCCGCTCAGAACGAAGGACCGGATGCTGACCTCCGTCTCTTCGCCGTCGGCGGAACGGACGGTCAGAGTCACCGTATCGCCCTCATCCATTACGCCGATATAGCGCAGCAGCTCGCATGCCATAATGCAGGAATTGCGCCGGCCGACGACGCAGGCATCGAGCGCCGATTCCGATTCAAAGTGGATAATCGGCCTCATTTTTTCTTTTATTTCGGCCAAAGTAAAGCCGTTGACCGCGATCAGCCTTCTGCCGAGCAACTGATCCGCGTATTCCTCCCCGCAGGCGTCGATCACGCAGCTGAGGCCGTCCTCCGTTTGGATCGGAGCGACGGACAGCGGCAAAGCTTCTTCATTGATATGCTCCGTTGCTCCGACGTAGGCATGCAGATCCGGGAGCAGGGCCGCCGCCTCCCAAAGCCCGAAGACGACCTCATCATCCGTCCTTTCCGGGATCGAAAGAATGATCTCGTTGATCTTTTCGATAAAGCGCGCCTTGAGCTCCGGATCGAAGAAGTTCTCCTTGCCGCTCTGCGCCAGCCGGAGGAGCGTGGAATTATAGATCGTTGTCGTCTGCAGCCTGTCCGTAAGCAGCGCATGGCCGTGGTACGGATCGAGGTAGGTGTTCGCGAAATAAACGACGTCCTCCTCCCACTTCTTGTCCCGCTCGTTCGTCATGACCGAAGTATACATCTCGCGCGCATCCTTGTACGGCGGCTCAGCCTGCGGCCCGGGCGTTGCATCGGGAGCGGGCGTTTCGGTCGGATCTGCATCCGCGGGCTCCGCTGTCTGCGGCGCTTCCGTCGTATTTTCGGTCGATTTGTCCTCTTTGGCAGGAGCACAGCCGGTGATAAACAGCAAAAGCGCAAGGGAAAAGAGCAGAAGTTTTTTCATGGGAGAGGACCTCCGGAGAGTATGATTGCGGCACGACCTGCCGCAATTGAATTATAACAGATAAAAATGGTAGTTTTGCGCAGAAAAGCGGACAAAAACGTGTAAAATCCGGCGATACGCTTATTCGCCGACTCCGGTTTTGGTCTCTTCGCCGACTCCGGTTTCGGTTTCTTCGCCGAATTCCGAGATGAGCTTCGGCGCAAAGCCGAGATGATCCGCGGAGCAGAGGGTATAGCGGACGCCGCCGTGCTCACCCTCGAACGCGAGGCGGCAGCTCCCGGCATGGAGATGCCCGAAAACGGCTTCGGTCACGGGATAACGCTCGATGAGCTCCGAAAAGCCGGTCGCTTCGCCGTTTTCCGTCAGCGGCGGATAGTGCATCATGACTATGATCGGCTTATTCGGCCCTTCTTGGCCCTTCGCAAGGCGCAGTGCGGCGGTCAGGCTCATTTCGAGCCGGATCAGCTCGCGGTTATAGATCTTTTCATCCGCTGCGCCAAAATCCGCCGATCCGGGAAGCAGCCACCCGCGGGAACCGCAGACGACGAAGCTGCCCAAATCGACGGCGTCGTTTTGGATTATTTTCATTGAAGGCGGCAGGATATCCCGCATTTTCGTCGGGGACGCCCACCAGTAATCGTGGTTTCCGCGGATGAGGATCTTTTTGCCCGGAAGCTCCGAAACGGCGAAAAGATCGTCCAAGGCGTCTTGCAGCTGCATCGCCCAACAGAAATCGCCGGGCAGGAGCACGCAGTCCTCTTCGCCGACGGCTGCGCGCCAGCTTTCGAAGATCCGCTCGCCGTGGTTCGCCCACCTGTCGCCGAAAACATCCATCGGCTTATTCTGTTTTCCGCTGAGGTGCAGATCGCCGAGGGCAAAAACTTTCATTGGCAAGCGCTCCGTTCGCGGCCGTGTCAGCCGTCGTAATCCTCGTTTTCGTCATCGTCATCGTCACCGCCGTCGGGATCGGAGTCAAGCTCCTCATCGCCGTCGTCGGAATCGAAATCGTGTTCGACCTCGGTCAGCTCATCCTCGGGGATCTCGCTGTTGTCGATCGGGACCTCGACATCGTCGAGATCCGGTTCCTCCATCCCGATCGAAGTCACAACGGGAGGCTTCGGCTGTTTCTGATAGCTCTCCTGGCGGAGACTCTCCTTATAGCAGGCGGCACAAAGGTCCTTCCCCTTCATCGCGGGGTGCTCGCCGCACTCGCTGCACATGACGACTTCCTGCTGCTCCTCCTCGTCGAAGCTCTTGTATTTCCTCGAGCAGATATCGCAAAGCTTCTGGTCGTCACGGATCCAGTTCAATTCGCATTTGGGACATTTCTTATAACCCATAACAAAATCCTCTTGTCAAATGCCTGATTCTTATCTTGCCGGCGGCGCCGAAGCGGGCTCCGCCGCCCTTCGGTTTCTTATTATGCGAATGCGGGGCTTGTATGTCAATACTTTTGAGAAAAAATTTCTTCGTTTCCTGCCCCGCGGCGCGATTCGCGCGCCCGGTTCATTCTTCGCTCTTTTGTTCCGCCGTTTCCTCTTCCTCCGGCGCCGGCGGAAGAACGATCTGGCCGATGCGGTCGAGCAGCTCCTGCTTCCCGTCCCCGGTCTCGCCGGAAAACGCGATCGCGTACGGCGGTGCGCCGAGCAGCTTCGCGCATGCGTTCGCGGCCTGCCGCCGCTTGCTCTTTGCAAGCTTATCGGCCTTCGTCGCAACAAGGGTATAGGGAATGGCGTAGTAAAGGATGTATTTGAACATCTGCCTGTCGTCGGCGGTCGGCTCATGGCGGATATCGAGCAGCATGATGATGTGGTCCACCCTGCCGCTGCCGAGATAGCTCTCGATGAGCCCGCCCCAGCGCAGCTTTTCCTCCTTCGAAGCCTCCGCGAAGCCGTAGCCCGGAAGGTCGACGAGACTGAACCCGCCGTTGACCGTGAAGAAATTGATGAGGCGCGTCTTGCCCGGCTTCTGGGAAGTCTTCGCGAGCTTGTTCATATTGCACAGCGAATTGATGAGCGAGGATTTCCCGACGTTCGATTTGCCGACGATCGCGATCTCCGCGCCCTTTTTTTCCGGATATTTGCCGCCCGTTCCGACGCTCGTATTGAATTCCGCTTTTTTGATCCTGAATTCCATTGTGTTTCTCCGCGGGGGTCTTTATGCGCCGTCCCCCCGTTACTGAGCGATTTTAACAACAAATCGGCCAAATGTAAAGAGCGAATTTGCGTTTTTTGCGGCAATATCCTGCCCGCGTCCCGCGCTTTTGGTGCGCGGCTCCGCCTTTTTCGCGCGGATCTGCCTTCGCGCCGCGATTATATCCCGCTTTTTCTTGCCGAAATGCGGAAAATGGTTTATAATAGAGACGTATGCGGAACAGCGCGGAAAACAGCGGCCGCTCCGGCTTCCGGTTCGGCCTTCATACGGCGATCGCGCTTGCGGTGCTTGCCATCATTATCGGCGCCGCAATATTTCTGTTGCCCCGTTTTTCGCTGACGGGAGCCGACCGCGCGGCGGAGCTCGAGGGAACGCCCGAGCCGACAGCGGCGCCGACTGCTGCGCCGACAGCTGCTCCGACCGAAACGCCTGCGCCGACGCCCGCGCCGACGCCCGTTCCGACGGAAAAGCCCGAGGGCTATGTCAAGACCGCGATCGTGATCGACGGTGAACCCGCCGTCGTGCTCGCGAGCCGCCAGGCGGCGGAAGAGGTCTTTACCTCCGCCGTCAATTATTTCGAAAACAGGGTCGAGATCCTCTACAGCGCCGCCGGTTCGAAGACGATGATCGAAAACGAGATCGAATTCGCGGCCGCCGATCCGGACGCCGAAACGACCGATTTCGACACCGCGAAGAATTATCTTATCGGCGAGGATTCGCCCCTCCGCATCAAAACGAGCTTCGTTCGCAGCGATTACCGCACCGTCGCCCACGAGGTCACGAGCGAGGAAAGCGGCGAATACTATATCGGCACGCGTTTTGTTGCCGCTTACGGCCGCGACGGCAAAAAGATCGTCGTTACCGAATACACTTTTCTGAACGGTGAGCTGACCGATACCTCCGTGCGCGAGGAAGTCGTGCTTGCGACGGCGATCACGGAAAGGATCGTCATCGGCACGAGGCCGATCCCCGCGGAGGATGTTTCGGACGGGAGCTTCGGCGCGGAGGACTGCCCGCCCTCCCATTACAGCTTCGCTTCGCCTGTTTCCGGCGCGGACATAACGCGGTATTTCGGCTTTTACGGCGGTGTTCTGCACCGCGGAGTCGATTTTGCTTCCGGCGAGGGCGATCCCTGCTTCGCTTCGGAGCTCGGGACCGTGATCGCCGTCATCGAGCGCGGCGCTCTCGGCAAAACCGTCGATATCAGCCACGGCGGCGGCTTCGTGACCCGCTATGCCGGTCTTTCGGAAGTTTCGGTCACCGTCGGCTCAAGCGTTTTCGCCGGGGACCGCATCGGCGCCTCCTCCGCGGAGGGGATCCATTTCGAGATCATCCTGAACGGACGCCCCCGCAACCCGATCGTTTATCTTTCCGCTTCCGGCGGCTGACCGCCGCCCCGCGGTTTTCAATAAAAAAGCAAAACTCTTTAACGGAGAACCCTATGTCATATTTCAAAATCACCGGCGGAACGCCTCTTTACGGAACGATCGCCGTCAGCGGCTCGAAGAACGCCGCCCTCCCCATCGTCTGTGCGGCGGTCCTTGCGGGTGAGCCCTGCAGGATCGAGAACCTTCCCGATATCGAGGATGTTCACCGCATCATCGAGATCCTTTCGGCGATGGGCGCGACGATCGAGCAGCCCTGCCCCTCCGTCGCGGTCATCGACCCGCGGAGCATAACCGAATACCGCGTTTCCAACGAGATGGCGTCCAAGCTGCGCGCATCGTATTATATGCTCGGCGCGCTCCTCGGCCGCTACGGCCACGCGGAGATCGCCCAGCCCGGCGGCTGCGCGATCGGTCAGAGGCCCATCGACTACCATATCAACGGCATGCGTTCCCTCGGCGCGAACGTTCTTGACCGCGGCGGCATCATCACGGCTGTCGCCGGCGAGCTGCGCGGAGCGGATATCTACCTCGATATGGCGAGTGTCGGCGCAACGATCAACATCATGCTTGCCGCCTGCCGCGCGAACGGCAGGACGACCATCAACAACGCCGCAAGGGAGCCGCACGTCGTCGACGTCGCGAACTTCCTGAACGCGATGGGCGCGAGCATCCGCGGCGCGGGTACCGACGTTATCCGCATCACGGGAAGGAGGGACCTCCACGGCTGCACTTACGCGATCATCCCCGACCAGATCGAGGCAGGGACCTATATGGTCGCCGCCGCCGCGACGAAGGGCGACGTGATCATCAAGAACATCATCCCCGCCCACCTCGAGGCCATCTCCGCAAAGCTTATGGAATGCGGCGTTGAGGTCATCGAAGGCGACAGCGGCACCGAATTCTTCATGCATGTCCGCGCGAAGGAGCGTCCCCGCGCCGTCAATATCCGCACCCTGCCCTATCCCGGCTTCCCGACCGACCTCCAGCAGCCGATGACCTCGCTTCTCGCCGTCGCGTACGGCAACAGCTTCGTTACGGAGAACCTTTTCGAGGACCGCTTCAACCATGTCCGCGAGCTGAACAGGATGGGCGCGAGGATCACCCTCAACGGACGCACCGCCCTCGTTGCGGGCGTCGAGAAGCTCTACGGCGCGGAGATCACTGCGACCGACCTGCGCGCGGGCGCCGCGATGATCGTTGCCGCGCTGATGGCGGAGGGCACGAGCATCGTCCGCAACATCCACTATATCGACAGGGGCTATGAGAAGCTTACGGAAAAGCTCCGCGGCCTCGGCGCGAATATCACCCGGGTGGAGGAATAAACCCTCCCGAACGGATAAAACATAATCCCGACGGTTTTCGCCGGATCAAATGAAAGAGTGCGAACACGGCGAAAGCTCCGAAACGGGCTGTGAAAGCTCCCCGTTTCCGCTGCCGGCGCGCTCTTTCGGTTTTTCCGGGCGCAAAATGAGAAAACACATATGAAACAGTTCAATGTAACGGGCATGAGCTGCGCGGCATGCAGCGCAAGGGTCGAAAAGGCGGTCGCCAAGGTCCCCGGCGTTTCATCCGTCAGCGTCAGCCTCCTCACAAATTCAATGGCCGTCGACGGCAGCGCTTCTTCGGAAGCGGTCATCGCCGCCGTTAAGGCCGCGGGCTATGGCGCCTCCGAAAAAGGAGCAGCACGCGCTTCCGCTTCGCCGAATGAAGACGCCCTTGCCGACCGCGAAACGCCCGCCCTTTTGAAGCGTCTGATCGCTTCCGCCGCGTTCCTGCTGGTCCTGATGTATATCTCGATGGGGCACATGATGTGGAACTGGCCCCTGCCCGCGTTTTTCGAAAACAACCATGTCGCGATGGGAATCGCGCAGCTGCTGCTCGCTGCTGCCGTGATGGTCATCAACCAGCGGTTCTTCATCAGCGGCTTCAAAGCCGTCCTTCACCGCTCGCCGAATATGGATACCCTCGTTTCGATGGGTTCGGCGGCTTCGTTCCTTTGGAGCTGCTATGTCCTTTTCGCGATGACCCGCGCCCAGGCCGACGGCAATGCGGAAGCCGTGATGGGCTATATGCACGAATTCTATTTCGAATCCGCCGCGATGATACTGACCCTCATCACCGTCGGGAAAATGCTCGAAGCGCGTTCCAAAGGAAAAACGACGGATGCGCTGAAGAGCCTTATGAAGCTTGCGCCGAAGACCGCCGTGCTCGTTGAAAACGGCGTCGAGCGCACGGTCCCCGTCGCCGAGGTCAAGCGCGGCGATATCTTCGCCGTCCGTCCGGGCGAAAGCATCCCCGTCGACGGTACAGTCATCGAAGGCGGCAGCGCCGTTAACGAATCCGCGCTGACGGGCGAAAGCATCCCCGTCGACAAAGCGCCGGGCGACGGCGTTTCGGCAGCGACGGTCAATCAATCGGGCTATCTCAAATGCGAAGCGACCCGCGTCGGCGAGGATACGACGATCTCGCAGATCATAAAAATGGTCAGCGACGCCGCGGCGACAAAGGCTCCGATCGCTAAAACGGCCGATAAGGTTTCCGGCATCTTCGTTCCGACGGTCATCGGCATCGCGCTCGTCACGTTTATCATCTGGCTCGCTGTCGGCAAGGGCGCCGGCTATGCCCTCGCCCGCGCGATCTCCGTTCTCGTCATAAGCTGCCCCTGCGCTCTCGGCCTTGCGACGCCCGTCGCGATCATGGTCGGAAGCGGCATCGGCGCGAAGAACGGCATCCTTTTCAAAACCGCGGTTTCCCTTGAGGAAGCGGGAAAAACGCAGATCGTCGCCCTCGACAAGACCGGCACGATCACGAAGGGCGAGCCGAGCGTTACCGATATCATCCCCGCGAACGGCGTTTCGAAGGAGGAGCTCCTCCGCTGCGCCTTCGCCCTCGAAACGAAGAGCGAACACCCCCTCGCGAAGGCCGTCATCGCCCGCTGCGGGGACCGCTTCGGCGCTGTCGGCGTTTCGGATTTCGCCGCCGTGCCAGGCAACGGCCTCACGGGAAAGCTCGAAGGCAGCGCTCTCGCAGGCGGCAGCCTCGCCTTCATCGGCTCGATGCTCGCTCTTCCGAAGGAGCTTTCGGAAGCGGCGCAAGCCCTTGCTTCCGGCGGAAAAACGCCGCTGCTCTTCGCGAAGGACGGGCAGCCCCTCGGCATCATCGCCGTTGCGGATACCATAAAAGACGACAGCCCGGATGCGATCCTCGAGCTTGAGAACATGGGCGTCCGCGTTGTGATGCTGACGGGCGATAACGAGGGCACCGCCGCCGCGATCGGAAAGCAGGCGGGCGTTGACAACGTCGTCGCCGGCGTGCTTCCGGAGGGCAAGGAGCAGATCATCCGCAGCCTTGCGGAGCGCGGGAAAACGGCGATGGTCGGCGACGGCATCAACGACGCGCCGGCCCTCACAAGGGCGGATATCGGCGTCGCGATCGGCGCGGGTACGGACGTCGCGATCGACGCGGCGGACGTCGTTCTCGTCAAGAGCCGCCTTTCGGATGTTTCCGCCGCTGTGCGCCTCAGCCGTGCGGTCCTGCGCAACATCCACGAGAACCTGTTCTGGGCATTCATCTATAACATCATCGGCATCCCCCTCGCCGCCGGCCTGTTCACCCCGATCTTCGGCTGGACGCTCGACCCGATGTTCGGCGCGGCGGCGATGAGCCTTTCGAGCTTCTGCGTCGTCACGAACGCGCTGCGGCTGAACCTCAAGAACATCCGCGACCCGCGCCGCGATAAAAGGCGCGCGCCGGTCGATATCGATATCCCCGCCCTCCGAACGCCGGAAGCCGCCGTGAGCTGCGCCTGCGAGGCCGAGCGGGAAACAGCAAAGCGCATACTGCACATCGAAGGCATGATGTGCGGCCACTGCGAACGGACCGTCAAAGCGGCGCTCGAAGCGATTCCCGGCGTCATCGGCGCCGAAGCGAGCTTCGAAATGGGGATCGCCGAAATCATTCTCGGCGGCGATGTTCCCGACGAAGCGCTCATAAAGGCCGTCGAAGCGGAGGATTACGAAGTTATTTCCGTCGAATGATTTTTAAAGATAATTACCCGCCGAAAGGAGAGCCGTAATGCATTTTCATAAAGCTTTCATCGTTTTTCTTATAATCACAGCGCTCCTCTTCTTCACTCTTCTCGAGCTCGGCCGCAACACGCTCTGGGGCTGGGGCGCCGCGCTTCTTGCATTTATCGGATTCTTCCTGCTGCACGGCCTCTTTCTCAGCGACAAAAGCGTTCTTCTGCGGATCTTCTGCTGGGCGATGTTCATCGTCGCTCTCGCCGCCGTGCTGAAATATACGGCGCCGCCGCAGCGCACTCCCCCCGCCGTGAGCGCCGAAAACCCCGAGGTCACCCCCGTCCGCACCGTTGAGGAGGGTCAGCTCACCGGCCTTTACAACGCCGACAAGAGCGTTGAGGTCTATGCCGGCATCCCCTTCGCGAAGCCGCCCGTCGGCGATCTGCGCTGGAAGGAGCCGCAGAAGCCGGAGCATTGGGAGGGCGTCCGCGCCTGCGACAGCTTCGCGCCGATCTCGATGCAGCAGCGCGGCAGTCTTGTTGTCGATTCGCTTTCGCACATCGTCGTTTATAAGGATTTCCGAGTCACGACGGAGGATAACTGGGTCGAGGCGATGAGCGAGGATTCGCTTTATCTGAATATCTGGAAGCCCGCCGGCGATATCAGCGGCGCGCCTGTGGTCGTTTATATCCACGGCGGCTCGCTCACGAGCGGACATTCATATTATAAGGACCACTGCGGCGAGACCTTCGCGAAGAACGGCGTCATTTTCATCAGCATCGGCTACCGTCTCGGCGTATTCGGCTTCTTTGCCGATCCCGAGCTCGCGGCGGAATCCCCGAACGGCACGACGGGCAATTACGGCCTTCTCGACCAGATCCGCGCCCTCGAATGGATCCGCGACAATATCTCCGCTTTCGGCGGCGACCCCGAAAAGGTCACGATCGCCGGTGAATCCGCCGGCGCGAGCTGCGTCAACGCGCTCTGCGTTTCGCCCCTCGCAAAAGGGCTGTTCCGCTACGCGATCGCGGAATCGAGCGGCATCACGGCAAAGGTGCCCTACCATACCTTCCGAACGATGGACGACGCCGCCGAGATGGGCAAAAAGATCCGCGAAGAATTCGGCGCGAAAAGCATCGACGACCTTCGCAATATCGACGCGGAGGAGCTCGTCGGCACGCAGTTTATCAACAATTCCATGACTGTCGACGGTTACGCCATCACCGAACAGCCGTATCTGACCTATCAGAAGGGCGAAAACAACGAGCAGGCGCTTCTCAGCGGGTTCAACGTTCACGAAGCGGATGTTTTCGTTGCCGGAAGGAAGGTCACCTCCGAAAACTACGAGGAGGAGCTCGCCCTCGTTTACGGCGATCTCGCCCGCGAAGCGGCGCAGCTGTTCCCGCCCGCCGAACGCGCGAAGGGCTATTCCTACCCGATCATCGACAAAGGCGGCGACGCGAAGGGCTCCTATAACGAGCTCATCTCGGCCGCATGGTTCGATTACAGCCATTATAACTGGTCCCGCCTGCTCGCCGCGGAGGGCCGCCCCACCTATGAATACTTCTTCACGAAGGATAACGGCAGCCTCGGCTCGATCCATTCCGGCGAGATCCCCTATGCCTACGGCAATCTGCCGCGGGACACGAAGCTCTATGACGAAAGCGATTTTGCCCTTTCGGATATCATGGTCGCCTACTGGATCAATTTCATTAAAAACGGCGATCCGAACGGCGAAGGCCTGCCCGAATGGAAGCGCTTCAACGACGAACCGGAGCTCGTGATGGAGCTCGGCGCGAACATCGGCATGATAAAGGACAAATACCTGCCCCTCTACGCTCTGCTCGATCAATGGCAGGATGTGCTCGCGGAGCGGCAGAAGAGCGGCGAATAACGAAAAACGGCCGACTTGCCGGAAGAATAAAAAAGCGGTGTGCTAAGCACGCCGTTTTTTGTTTATTTGCAAATAAAATTCGATGCCGCGCGGTATTATCGGGCAGTTCGTATCCGGTACAGCTCCCGCAGCCATTCCGGGCGGTTTTCGAGCTCGCTTCCGAGCTTTTCAAGCGTTCTTTTCCCGACCCTGCGGTCAAAGAGAGCGAACATGACGGTCAGCGGATTCTCCGAATGGATGCTCTTTCGTATCCCGCTGTTCCTATATTCCTCAAGTGCATCGCAGAACTCGGCGTCGGTGTATTCCGTCCGCTTTTCCGGCGGATAGTCCTCCATCAGACGCCAAAAATCCTTCCAATAGTCGCCGGAGGTCATCGGCGAGGGTTTTTCGGCAAGGCCCCTTTCGATGAAATGGGAATTCACGGTTTCCCACGCAAAGCGCTTGAAGCATTTGCCGTCGATGTACAGCTCGAAGAAACGGCAGCCGTCCATACCGACTGCGGTCGAGCAGTTCCAGCGTATCCTTCCCTTCCACGCCGGCGCGGTCATTTCCTGTTCAAGGTATTTCCGCATCCCGCTCCAGGAACCTTCGGATTTGGGCATTGCCGTCTCACCTCCCGTGAACATCATATCAAAATCGGTGTTAGAGTGCAATGGTTTTTGGGAAACCGGAATCTATACAAAGCAGTGGAATCCGCCCCTCCCGCGCGCGGGCGGATCTCGCCTGCGAAGCAGATTTGATCACGAAGTGATTTCACCCGGCCGCAAGGGCGGATTTAGATGAAAAAAGCACTGCGATCGCAGTGCTTTTTTCATGGTAGCGGCTATCTGATTCGAACAGATGACACTCCGGGTATGAACCGAATGCTCTAGCCAGCTGAGCTAAGCCGCCATTGGTTGCGGGGGGAGGACTCGAACCTCCAACCTTCGGATTATGAGCCCGACGAGCTACCGGCTGCTCCACCCCGCGACGTTTTTGGCGCCGCTTTAATGCGGCGAATTGTAGAATACCACAGATTACGCACCTTGTCAAGCAAAAATGAGCAAATGGCGGAAATATATAATTGAAAAGAAAACTGCCCCCGTTTTGACGCGGGGGCAGGCGTTCTAATGAGTTTATTTCTTATCGTCGAGGATATCGCCGAGCAGGTTTTCGAAATCCGGATCGACGGGCATCTCGAAGCCCTCGTCGCTCTCCGCCGTCAGGGGCGTGCCTTCGCCGATGTCGTAGGTCTCGCCGTCCTCATCCGGCAGGTCCCTGCCCTCGATGGAATAGATGCTGCGCATCAGCGACGACGCGTCGGGATAATCATCCGGCAGGTCGACCGCGGGCTGTTCGAAAGCGTGCGCTTCGCCTGCGGGATCCTCCGCAAGCTCCTCAAACGCATCGCCCGCCTCTTCTGCAAGCTCCTCAACCTTTTCGGCAACGGCTTCGGCGGCGTTTTCGACCGCTTCGCCGATGAGCTCCTCCGGCGCTTCTCCGCTTTCTTCCTGCGCTTCCGGCTCCTCCGGTGCGCTTTCGCCCGCTTCGCGGCCTTCGATCCCGCGATCCTCCGGGCAG
>JAEEGL016112161.1_pt1 | contig 12956 bp, 8 predicted proteins | sample 9134231 | NCBI WGS metagenome assembly JAEEGL01 (sample SAMN16246548, study PRJNA631951) | gut metagenome | biome: gut microbiome; feature: rumen; material: fiber-attached | host: Bos | place: Iran: Karaj | collected 2018-10 | reverse complement strand
TGACACTTGACGGGTATCCCTCGGGAGTGTACACACTTACAATTATCACCAATATGAATACGTATCAACAAAAAATCATTAAATTATGAGAAAAAAAACACCAAGAATTACGATTAGAGCGCTGGCGTTTTTCCTCGCCTGCCTTTTATCGTCGGTGGCATATGCGCAGCAACCGCCGCAACCGTGCCACATCACCATTACGAGTGATTTTGAGTCGCAATGCTTGTTGCCATTGGACAAAGACTCGGTTTACAATGAGGAGCCACAGACCATCATTGCCTGTCAGGAGAACACGGTGACCTATACGGCCACATCAAACACAGGCGGCATACCGGTAGTTGGCTGGACATGGAGCGTCGCCGGCGCCTCCACATGGAGCGACAATGGCAACGGATCCATCACAGTTACCTGGGGTAACGGCTCAACAGGCCAAATCTCAGTAACAATTACCACAGCGAACGACTATAGTTGTTCGATGACACAGAATGTGAAGCTTATTGAAAAGCCTAACATTTTAGTGAAGACGGCTCCCGCCTATATTGAAGACAATAACGGCGATAAGATTATCTATGTGTGCAAAGGAGCGAGCGTAGAGTTTACAGACCTTTCCTACACAACCAACAGTGACATTGTTGGCTACTATTGGGAACTTGAAAATCCCACGATTACATCATCAGCACCTAACTTCCGAATAGAGGAGGTGTTAGATGAATGCAATGTTACCCACAGGGTGTACAACAACTGCGGATGTTATGACGAGGAGGTTTACGCCATCAAAGTACTTGATGGAGAAATACTCGATCTGAGCTGCTATGGTACAGTCTGTCATGACGCAACAGTGACGTACACTGCTAATGCTCCTGGATGCGACCAATACAGTTGGTATGTAGAGGGCGGCACGATCATTGAGGGTCAAGACCAACAGACCGTCACAGTGCAGTGGAACCATCCCCAGAACGGGTATGGAATCATCGGACTAGATGGATTCTTGTGTCATCAGAACGCATGTCCTACTATGATGAGCAAAAAAATACCCATTATCCAAGACACTCTCACTATTACCGGCCAGGAAGTGGCATGTGTTGACGAGGCCGTCATTTACAGTGTACCTCTCTATGGTTCCACCAAGTACGAATGGGATGTATATCCAACCACAGGCGCAGATATGCATGAAGTTAACGGAGCCAATCAAAAATCTATTGTTTTCACACAGCCAGGCATATATAACATCAAAGTATCCTACGAGTGTGATTTTCTAGAATGCGGCCCCTATACCTCCAAGATCCTCACCGTTTATGTGAAGCCCAAGCTTGCCATAGAGGGAGAAGAGCGCATTTGTATTAGCAATAACTGTGAGCTGAGAACTGAGCCCAATGTGGCGGCGCTATGGAAAGTGGTGGATTTAGACTATAACACCACAATCTATACTTTACAAAATGAAGACACTTTATCCTATCATTTCCCCCATGCTGGAAAATACCGCATAACCGCGGAGCATCCCGATTATTGCCGACCCGCAGTGTTTGTTATCACCGTAGTGGCAGCCCCTCCAGCGCCCACAGCCGCAGATATTGACCCCGACAATCCCCATGTTGCATGTTCACATTCGGGTATTCTGCTGAACGCCAATCCTACCAATCCCGACTACACCATAGTATGGAAGCCTACATGTAGCGACGCAACGCCGCAGGAAGTGGGGGGCAACAGCGTCACTATCGAATATGGCGATACCGTATGTAACATCAACGCCTTCAACTATGACCGTGTGCTGGGATGCCTCTCGGAGGAACCCTATGAACACACCGTCGAAGAGTTCCAGCTGGCAAGTCACAATCTAGACACCAGCATCACAGTCTGCCCCGGGGAAGTGTTAAACTTTAGTGTGCCCTACCAAAGCAGTGTGATATATGAGTGGAAGCTGCAGAGCGACAAACAATACTGTGCATCAGTGCAGGGTGGCACCCTCAGCAACTCTATAGAATTACTTATCAATGAGCTTTCCAGTTATTCGAATACGTTTACACTGACGCTAAAGCGCGAATACTGCTCAGACATGGTTGATTACCATACCATCAAAATCACTATAACCGACCATCTTAGTGCGGCGGCATTGGCAATCACTGCTCCCAGCCAGGTCTGCCAGTACAGTCAAGTGCAGCTCATCGGATCAGGATGTAACGACCCATACGAATGGAAAATTGAAAATAATTATAAAATAGGAGAAACCATCGATTATACATTCAATAACCCAGGCAACGTCACAGTGACCATGAAATGCAACCCATACGACAGATGCTCCAACAGTGACTACTATGTCTCCACAAGCGCAGTTGTCAATGTCGTTGCCGCTCCAGCCGTGTCAGGTATCGGATACAATCCCAGTTCGACACCCCCCACAGTGTATGTCACTCCTACATCGATAACTACCCCGAATTATGATTTTGTATGGGGACACACATCAACCCATAGCAATAGTGTTCCAGCAACACCTAATCCTGATGGTTGGGACTATACTTGCACCGTGATTGACAATAATTCGCCGAACTGCTCGACAACAGTCAGAGCCAATGTTCAGCCCTGCCAGAACATATTAAATGTTATACAAGATATAAGTTATGACTATTGCACAAGACGAGTGTCCTTCCATGTAGACAATCCCATAAACGATATAATATGGAGCATAACTGGTGGAGAATACTCTGGTGTGCAGACATGGGGAAACCATAAAGATCATATCTCTCTGAGGATAGACCAAGCAGGATACTACACCATTGAAGCACGTGTGGATGGCGAACCTTGCTATACTGGCTCATATACGTTCACCGTCGACTTTGTACCCAATTTTTCTATTGAGGATGGCTGTGGCCAAATCATCATCAAAAACAGATCGAGCTATCTTAGCGGAAACGGAATTGTGAGAATAAGTCGCAATGGTGGAGTTACCTCATTCCCTGTCATGGAGAACACCATAACCGTCCCAGTACCCTCGGGTACCTACAACTTGACACTCATTTCCTTTAACGGAAACACCATCAGTCCAGCATGCTCCCTCGCAACCGTGACGGTAGCGAACACCGCCAATCAACCAGTTACAATAACACTTGAAAACGACAACCCTCCGCTTTACCAGACTTGCGACAATATTGCCATCCAGTTGACGGCAAGTATTCCCGCACCTCACAGTATTGTAAAAACAGTATGGAGTTTTGGTGACCATAGCTCATCCAGCCACTCCAATCCCGTATACCACACCTTCGAAAAAAACGCACCAAATTATTACACGGTCAAAGCGAGAATCACTGACGAGAACAAATGTGTTTCGGAAGGAAGCGTCCGGGTTTGGTCGAATGCCAATGTGTTGATACCTGGTGTAATCGGTACTAGCAATTCAATTCAATGCGACAATGATCCACGACATTTATATTATAACCCTGCAGGTACTATTTATGCATGGTCGCCTGGTTGTATTCCAGATTATACGAACCCGGTAGATGTCTACCATACAGGTGATTATAGTGTGTACGTGGAAAATCAAAATTTTTGCAAGGCAAAGAAAATGCGAAATATACCCTTCAAGAATAGACCTATGGCAGTTATAGTTACCGCAAGTTCGATATACTGTGAAGGCGAGACTATCAAGTTCTATGGTTCACCCGAACCCGACTCGACCAACTATACTTTTGATTGGAAAATAACCGACGATAGCACAGGTAACTCAGTTAACTACCCCTATGCCAATATCAGTTACACACCCTCACATGCCGGCAATTACACCGTTACTCTCACCATCATTGGCAACAATGGTTGTATGGAAAGTACAACGGAGACAATCACTGTAAACCCGACACCTAAGGCACCCACTATCTTCTTTAACGGCAACGAGTGTATTCATAAAGGTGCTGTAGAATTGTCGGGGACCACACCCACCACACCTCCCAGCATCATCAATTGGAGCAACGGCTATACTGGACCCAACGCCAACTACTTTACAGCTGGCGAAGCAAGAGCGTGGTACTACGACATCAATACAGGATGCAAATCGAAAGAGGCAAAGATCCATATAGAGCCGCAGCCCGATTTTGACGCACTTCTGACTGGCTGTTACGAGAAATGCCCAAGGTTTTTCGAGACAAATCCGAGACTTCCCGTTTGGGGACTGACATCAGGAAGAGAGGATATCAATTGGAAATGGCACCTGTACAACAGCAATATTGATAATGGTATTATTAGTTATCCCAATTATTATCTCTCTCTGCCGCTGTATGGATATGGCGACTACAACCTGAATTTGGATTATCATGGTGGTAACTGCGGACCACTTGAGTCTCCGACACTCACTATCAGATCCAAAGATTATTGCGACTGTAAAGGTTTTGATGTAACATACAAATATGAATGGAGAATAGAGGAGTGTAGACTTATATATGAAGTCGATGTTGAAGTGTGCAACAATTCCACGAACGTTGCGTGCTTGAGCGGTCTTGAGTATCTTTTCGAAGAAGAGATGATACACATAATGGGTTATGATTTTGTTCAGGACACTATGATCCAACCGAATGATTGCTACACATTCCACATGACAATAGAAGTATTACAGTTTGTTCCATCATCTTCGATTTCATTCCGAATCTACGACAATTGCCGATTCTGCACTACCGATTTCAGCATAGACCTGATGCCGGAGAAATTTGAATGCGAGCATGAGATGAACCTTGATATGTTTGAAGTAAATCAGGATTTTTCGAGTAATGTGGCAGCATATTTTGATTTTGCATTCAATGTTGATCCAAGTCAGAATGTATTTTATTTTTGGTCGGAGCCTCCTATGGTTATCAACTATATGTACGATGGAGGAGCTGTGGTGAATGGTTTTGGTATGATTGACATCGCCACACTTACCCAGCTGGTAGCTGATGACGGAAGGATTTGTTTCTATGCGATTACATGTGAAGATGGAATTCTCTGCAAGCGTAAATACTGCTACCACGCAGAAGAGCTCTATAATTATCTCAGCGAGACGGGTTTAATGTACTTCAAATCTGAAAAGAGCGAAGCAGATAAGACAAATCCCGCAATTGACAAAGATGCTGATCCGCGCCTGATGCCTAACCCAACCAATGGTGAGGTCAATGTCATCGGCACAACTGACGAGGTGGTTGAAGTTGTGGTTTTGGATATGAATGGACGCCAAATGGCAACCTTCAGCAACACAACCAACTTTAACATCTCCAACCTTTCGTCGGGTATCTATATTGTCCGTGTAACTACTGTACACGACAATGTAAACAAAGTCAATTACCTGAAACTCGTTAAAAAGTAATCAGATAAAGTAGGGGATAGGGGGCACATAGAAGAAGGTGCCCCCATATCCCTTTATTTTAAACTAGATAAAGATACTTTTAACAATGAAAAAAAACAGAAAGCTAAAAATCCTACAGTCACTTGTTATAGCGGCTATGGTTATTACAATAGCGGCCTGTGAGAAGACAAACACGACATCAAAACACAATTACGATGTGAGTAACATTGTTTTTACTGATTGTATACATCATCAAGTAAGCGGAAATCAGAAGGGAGATCAAAGCCAAGATTCCGTTTCCATTGATTATCATGATGGTACTATACATATCACACATTACAATCTGACAGTAAATTGTGGATTTGAAAAAATTGATGTTGTTGTTGAAGCAAAAGCAGACACTATCAGAATAATAGAGAATGGAATACCCGAAAACGCAGATTGTATGTGTGAGGTTGAGAACTCGTTTGATATTAACAATGTTCCACATGGCACATATACTATCATTATGGAGAATTGGGATTCTATTCCTTATGTACAAACTTATATTTTTTAAAAATGAAGAAAGTAATAATCAGTGCCTTGTTCGCACTAATAACATCCGCGTCGTTCTCGCAAATGACAAGAAATGCGGCATACGATATCTTGAAGAGCAATTGTTTGCATGGTAATTATTCCAGTTTTGAAATATTAGCTTCAAATACGGTTGTGCCTCCGTCAGATACTATATATACCAATAATACATACGTTGTTTCGCCAGCAGAACCAAGTTGGTTCTTTTTTGTGGACCTGCACCCTTATGCAGACTGGTTTCATCCATGTAAGTATGTCTTTGTTAGTACGCAAACAGGAGCGTGCACAACGACAGACATGCAGTCGCCCCCGGAGTATAATTTGGATATGATGCAACAGATTATAAATTATACCCCATTCACTGATAATGACATGTTTAATATGTCGACAAGCAATTTTCACCAGAAAAATGTGTCCGAATCGGCTAATGAATATGCGGTAATCATCAACGGAGGCTATGAAGCGCGTCAAAACTATCCCAGATATTACAATCATTGTAGAGCTATCTATCAAATGTTGGTAAACAAATACCATTATGACAAGGATAAGATATATGTTCTTATGGGTAACGGCACGGATTCGAGTCCAGATTATAATAATGGTAGCTATAATAACCCGAATTATGTGTCATATCCTGATGATCTTGACGGAGATGGGACAAATGATGTTCAGTTTTCAGCCACATATAGCAATGTGTCCTCGGTGTTTAGTGCATTGCAAAATATAATAACAGAAGATGACAATGTGTTAGTCTTTGTTACCGATCATGGTGGACGTGAGAATAATGTCTCGACTATTGCACTTTGGAATAAATACCAGATGACACCATCACAATTTGCGCAGCAGATAAACAAAATCAATGCGGCGAAAACCATAAACCTATGCCTGGTACAGTGTTATAGTGGAGGTTTTATTTCATCGCTTAGTGGAAACAATAGGGTAATTACGACCTCATGTTCAGAGGATGAATTAGCCTATGCGATGTCAACTCCTGGTCACCCATACAGTGAGTTTTGTTACAGATGGATTTCAGCAACACTTGGTTACACTCCAGACAGCCATAATTCTGTAGACGCAGATTATAACAATGATGGATATGTTTCGATGTCGGAAGCTTTTAATTACGCAAGATCTGCTGATACTCAACCCGAAACGCCACATTATTACTCACCATATTTCCCGAATATAGGACCATATTTAACACTCAATGGAGTATTAGACCATCACACAGATTTAATGATCCGAGATAGTGTAAGCGATAATGGTACGGTGCCAAGTAATGTATATTATATGTGGGAGAGTCCCGATATTTGGATTGAAGACATGCATGGAAATGTAATCGCCCATCCTCATGGTAATACAGAATGCAAAGTTTGCGTAAGGATTAAGAATAATGATAATATGCCGACATATGGAGGTGAACGTCTATTCTTAAACTGGGCCAAAGCGGGTTGTGATCTAAGGTGGGATTATAATTGGTCGGGTGCTAATAGTTTTGATTGCGGTCCTCGCACGGGAAGTGTAATAGGAGATCCTAATGGTGTTGTGATTCCCATTATTAACGCTAACAGTTCAAAAGTTGTTAAAGTGACATGGGCAGTGCCTCGTGCTGAAGATTACCAACAATGCACACAGTTTGATGCTGACAGATGGCATTTTTGTCTAGCTGCTCGAGTACATGATGACTTCCCCATTGTTGGTGAGAATCAGACAAATGGAGGAATGGGTGGTTTTACAGTCGATAACAACAATGTTGCATGGAAAAATTTGTCAATATTGGATGCAGAATACAATACTGCAGTTGTGTCATTCTCCAACCCATTCAATTTCACACAACATTTCCGTCTTCATTTTAAAACAAGTCCAAACAAAGAAGGTGACATAATTTTCAGACATGCTGATGTGCTTATTAGTTTGGATGAAGAATTGGTGACCCTATGGAAACAAAGTGGAGGAGTCTGCATAGGTGGCAGATATCTTGGTGGTAATAGATTCTTGGTGAAGGAGCCCGATTTCAGGCTTGAGAATATAATAATGCCAGCAGGACACCATTATACAGTAGAGGCTGGTGTGCGTTTTTACACTCAGACCACACCACGTTTTAATGAGTTCGAATTTGATATCATTGAAGAATGTGACAAAGAAATTATCGGTGGAGAGCACTATCGTGCAATAAAGGATCCCGAGAAGAGATTTAAGGCTATCGCCCTAGAAGACAAAATAGCGTTGTCAGGAGACAATACATTGTTTACTGCTCAAGCAATCAGTGAAGACGCCCAATATACATGGTTCAGCACAACAGGAGACACCCTGGCAGTGGGTGATCAGCTGCAGACTACACAGAATACAACTAAACAATATATTCTTGAGGTGGTTTCGGAAGAGGACAACTATAAGGATGTCGACACCGTTACTGTCACAGTGCGACGTGCAGCAATAACAGCTATCACGCCCAATCCTGCAAACAACCAAACTGTTGTAAGTTATCGTCTTGCTTCCGATGTCGCCAGTGCAAATATAGTCGTAACTAATGCTGCAGGTCAGGTGATGTACTCCGCACCGCTCGATGTGACACAGACATCGTACATTGTCAATCTTGAGGTTATTCCCGTAGGACAATATGTTGTACGCATTGAGTCGCAAGGCACGCTGCTCGACTCCAAAACACTTATTGTCAAGTAACCATGCTTAATTAACTATATAAATACTTACTGCCAAAGCATGCAAATCAAGTCTTCTTCATTAGAGAACTTGGATAGTGATGGGCTTATGTAAAGCAAAAAAGACCAATCGTAATAGTGCATGCTGGAAGCAGGGGGCGGAAAAGGCGAGATTGAAAGGTCTCGCCTTTCTGTTTTTGTATTTCCAATTTGGTTAGGAGTGGTATAACAATTGTTTAAGTCACTTTTGCAATTTTCTGATTGCAAAGTAAATGAATTCTTTCTTACACCAATATACTTGTGAAATATTGTTCATTACGCCCAATTGTCAGTTCTTATTTAACCATATATCTACAATAGAATCTGCCTTGTATTTTTCAATGAAACAGTTGTGGAATCCATAAAACTGCCCAGTATTATCCTTAATTGCATATTCATACTCACATCTCCATGACTTTTCATAATAGTCATATCCTACCAATAAAATTTCATGGCGCTCCCCATCTATCGTAGTGTACATATATGGACTAGAATACACATCATCTTCCTCCAATAGAGTGCTATCACAATATATTATTTGTTTATACTGCAAAGAACTTGAATGTTTTTTCATGTGGAGTCTGTCTAGGATCATCAGTGCGACGCATAGGAACAGACCCGACAGGTCGCTGTCGTAATAGCGTGCTACGAGATACGAGAAGCCCTTGTCACAGCCCCGTTGCTCGGTGCAATTAGTATCATTCAGCTGCACTCGCCACCCCATACGGGGGGCATTGCCGGTAAAAACAAAAGGGCAAGACCGCACGTTTTGAATGCGATTTATCCATTCGATTTAATGTACTGATGCGATCAATTAATTGTTGTTTTCTGTAGGACTTTTCGTTGGAGGGATGGAGCTGGAGTGATCTTTAAAGACATGTCAGGCTCTCGAGGTTCGCCCCAATTCCTGTCCACCCTTTCGTGTGTGGTAGATGACTGATTGGTGTCGTGATATTAAAATGTTCTTTGTAAAAGTGGTATTGTTGCTTTATTGCAATAAACATTCACAATATCAAATAATCTATCGACAATATCCATTTCCCGGTTAAAGATTACAATCTTTTTCTGTTTATCTTTCTTCTTCAAATACAAGTTTGTTAAATTACCATCAATAGTATTACTAGAAAAAATCGTATCTCGCTTCTTCCATAGATTATCAACTATTGAATCAATCTCTTCGATTTCATCTCCCAAAAGACGAAATGACTCAACATATAAAGTATCATATATTTGTTGAGATGGTTTCTTGTACACCTTGTTTATCTGATATATTGAGCAAACAGAATCTTCAATATAAATATCATAACAATAGTGTTTCTGATTGTAATCAACAGGAAAAACAAATTGATTAATCTTTATTTTGTACGAAACTGGTGGATCGGGACACATCCTTGACATCGCACATGACGATACCATTATGGTAACCAAAATCAGTGGCGGTATAATATTACTTTTTTTCACTAGTGTCTCTTAATTATTGTTAAATTAATTTATAATATTCTTATGCATAGCGTTTTGAGCAACAAAACTTGTGTCCGACTTTTGGAAAGATAATAGTTCCCTTTTCTCGTTTGTTAATCACAGGACGTATATACGCTATATTTAGGGCGACTGTCGGATGTTTGTGGCACAACTACCAGATAAAACAAATCCATTTGTGGACTGTTTGACGGAAGCGATAATATATCTGAGGACTTGGAAATATCTTCAAAGAGATTTTTGTGATCAGCATTGCAAATGCATAATACTCCTTTGTGGTAAAAATAATATGTCCCCCAAAATAAACTATCTGTCTTATTTAGATTCTCATTGTCCCACATTTCGCGATATGAACTTGCCACATAAGGAAGTGCTTTTCCGAAAAAAACATTGCCTCCATCGAAATCACTTTCACAGATGAAGAAAAAAAGTAAAGACTTGTCAATCCCACATCTCTCCACAAGAGAACACATTGTGTCCAACAATGTAATAAAATCAGTATCGGCAACATTCACCCTGTGTGCGACAATATTAAAATGGCTGTCGTTTTGAGCAACACATATTTCTTTACCCCACACTAATATCAAAGAAAAAATAATGACTATTTTACACCAAAATGTCGTCAAACCCATACGGAGATTTATTTATGAAAAATTTTAACTGAATTAAGCATGGAAAAGAATTCCATAAAAGAGAATTTCTCTATAGATTGTAATGAATAATTCTCTATTACGATTTCTTTATTGTCAATAATAGAATAATAATAACACTCTGATTCTATGGAATCCATCGGCAGTGTATTGTCATCTATGATTGGATTGTATCTATAATCCATATTCGAACGGGAATAACGTGAAAAATACATTATTAAAAAATAACGATTCCCATTATTATCTACATCCTGATAAATTAAAGGAATACGAACACCACACTTTAAATCGCCACTAACAAGAGATTTGACAGCTGCAGAATCAGACGGATCCAGATTGTGTGTTTTAGCGTATTGTATTTGTTCTGAAATGTCATTGACAGACAAAGAAATAAAGGACCTTTCTTCTTTAGGTGAAAAGTAAATAATTGAATTATTATTGGACATTATACTCATATCGTTAAAAAAAGGAGAGCATTCTCTTTGGTTCCTTATTCCCTTTGTGTAGTTTTTAGGCGTGTAAAAATCAATGGTAATGCCTTCTATACTCTCAATATGGTTGGAGTGGTCGCTCCAATCATATTGTTTTTTGCAATTACAAGATGAGACAAACACCAAAATTAAAAAATCAGAAAACAATATAAGGGTGTAAGTCTTTATTTTTTTTATTACCATAATTTCTAGTTGATTTATTGTTTCCAAAAGATGCTTTCATCCTTTCAATATAATAACCGTTGTTATTTTTGTCCAAAACAGAGTCGATACTTCGGTTTTTAAACCAAGATTCAGCACCGCCACTCATCATAATTGCCGCATTGAACTGGTCTTGTTTGTTGTCTCGTGGTAATTCATTAGAGTGATTCATACCTGCGTTATGACCAGCGCCATGCAAAATAAGGAATGCTGCCATTGTCGGGACTTCTATATTTATGCGCGCCGCAGCACTTTCGAGTGCAGTTATATCGATACCTATAACATCGCCTTTACGTATTCTATTGTTCTCTGACTTTTCTGGATTCAATGTTCCTCCAAGCCATCTTGAATATAGCCCATATTGATCAGGTGCATTGTTTTTTACAAATTCTTTTATTGATTTGGCGTCTCCAAATAATGCATATGAGTCTGTTTTATCCATATATTTGGGGTTGAAGTTTGCGCCGTCAGGTGCTAACATGGCTCTGGTTTCTAAACCGAGTGCTTCAAATCGTGTGTTAGTTTCTTTTATAATTTTATTTACATCCACGGAGGCTTTCCTCCCTTGCAAGTTTACAATATAAATAACATTATCTCTCCCATCCGGATCCACAATCTTGATAGGATTCCAGGCGCAGTAGGCATACGGCGAAAGGTTCGGGTACTTGTCCGCCATCGGGTCGACACTGAGCCACATCGTCATCAGCTCGTGGTCCATATAGCGGGCGCCGAAGTATCCGTAGCCGGTTTCCTCGTCGCGCTCTTTGCCGGTGAAAGGGGAAGGGAAAGTTGCATTATTTCGGATGGCGGTTTTCATGGATTTTGTATAACAATAACGGATTACATATCGTTATTGTGTGCAGTGTATATTGAAAAATCGACAAAAAGGATTATTAGATTATCTGGATTTAACATATTTTACATGATAATTCAATGAATCATTATTATTTATAATATGCATCAATGTGTCATCAACATGGTGGAATGTATCATTTACTAATATAGGGTATGTACTACCGAAACCCATAAAAATTAAATCGTATAGATGTCCTTTCTTTATTTCATTGAGGCGTTCCTTCATGGAACCATAATATTCTATGAAATGACCATTTTTGTGGACTAATGCTATTCCGCGTGCCTGCTTGATTATGTTGAAAGGAGTTGTTACTGAGTGATTAGACATTATGTTGTAATATACAAAATTAACCGTAGTGTCGTTTGAGTACGATACAGAATCAATAATCATGGTTAACATATATTCGGATAGGTCAAAATCATCATGGCCATGTATTTTTATACTTAAATGTATGTCATCTCCTGTATTTTGTACTCCTTTTTCCACAAAATTCATATCTAAATGTGAATAATCTGTACTGAGAGTAAGTGTGTCATTCCTCATATACCATTTACCATAAACTTCTTTACCTTTATTCATATATGGAACAATGAGAACAAAGGATCCTTTCGGTAATAAGGTAATCTTTGTCCAATTGAGTAATATTTCACGTTTGTTCTCATCAAAAAAATAATATGTTCCACATACACTGGTCTTTGGCTTTGTATT
>JAEEGL015216883.1_pt1 | contig 12956 bp, 12 predicted proteins | sample 9134231 | NCBI WGS metagenome assembly JAEEGL01 (sample SAMN16246548, study PRJNA631951) | gut metagenome | biome: gut microbiome; feature: rumen; material: fiber-attached | host: Bos | place: Iran: Karaj | collected 2018-10 | reverse complement strand
CTTTTTAGATAAATTAATATATAATTATCATTGGAGGGTATATGAAATACGGTATGTCAATAGAAGAATATAAACTTTATGTAGATGCCATAAAAGAAGAATGTGAAGAATTAATAGCTTTAAAAGAAAAGAAAAATAGTTCAGAAGTTTATCCAGCAGAAATCAAACAACAAGTAGATAATCTATGGTTTACAACATCAAACTTTATTGATAGAAGCCATGGCTTTATTCTTACAGACGATGAAAACATGACTAAAGATTTTGAAACTATGTTTAATCACGTAAGATCATTTTTACGTGTTAGAGATTCCGTTGCACATTGTCGTGCTGAAATAGCTAGAGCATTAAAAGAAAATGACGATGATAGACTGATAGAAAGTGCTGAATTTCTAAAAATAGAAAGATCTATATTTAACAGGTGCGTTGATGATTTATTAAAACATGCAACATATGTTAAAGATGAATATTTTGGATATAGCAAATAAAAAAATGACTTTAAGTCATTTTTATTTTTTATTTATTTCAATATTATAGTATTCTCTAATCTTCTTCTCTATTTCATCACGTAATTTAGTGTTTTCTTTTAGAAGTAGTTTTACATTTTCTTTTCCCTGACCAAGTTTTTCACCATTATAACTAAACCAAGCACCAGTTTTTTCTAAAATACCAGCATCAGTTCCAAGATCAATTATTTCTCCTTCTCTACTTACACCTTCACCATACATAATATCAACAGTAGCTACCTTAAATGGAGGGGCTACTTTATTTTTAACTACTTTAATAGTCGTTTTATTACCAATAATAGCATCTCCTGCTTTAATAGCCTCACTTCTTCTTACATCAAGTCTAACACTTGAATAGAATTTAAGCGCACGTCCACCAGGTGTTGTTTCAGGATTACCAAACATAATACCTACTTTTTCACGTAATTGGTTAATGAAAATAGCAATAGTTTTAGTTTTATTAATAGTACCACTTAATTTCCTTAAAGCTTGTGACATAAGTCTAGCTTGAAGACCAACATGAGAATCTCCCATTTCACCATCTATTTCTGCTTGTGGAACTAAAGCTGCTACTGAATCTATTACTACAATATTAATAGCATTACTACGTACTAGGGCTTCACAAATTTCTAGAGCTTGTTCACCTGTATCAGGTTGAGAAAGTAATAACTCATTAATATTTACACCAAGATTCTTTGCATAAACTGGATCAAGTGCATGCTCTGCATCAATAAATGCTGCACGACCACCTGCTTTTTGTATTTCAGCAATTGCATGTAAAGCAAATGTAGTTTTACCACTAGATTCTGGTCCATATATTTCAATAATTCTTCCTTTTGGATAACCACCAACACCTAAAGCTAAATCAAGAGATAAACTACCACTACTTGATACTTCTACTTCTGCATGATGATTATCTCCAAGAAGCATAACAGCTCCTTTACCAAATTGTTTCTCTAATGATGCTAATACATCATCTAAAGCTTTATCTTTATTAATTTTTTCACTCATATAATTCTCCTTGTTACCTATTTCTAACTTAATTGTATATGTTTTTATTAAATAAATCAATTCCTTTTACAGAAATAATTTTATCAATATTTTATATGTTTTTTTATTAATCCAACATAAAACCTCCCTTCCAATAAAACATAACAAGTTTTATTAAAAGAAGCAAATATGACAAAAACTTACTTTTTACTAAAAAACAATATAAAAAAAGAAAATCTCTATATTGAAATTCTCTTTTTATTTTTTTATTTAAATAGAAATCACTATTTTTAATCTTTTGTTACTTTACGCAATTTTACGATTTAAAAATAATTATTTACATTAATTTGACAAATTATCTTTTAGCAAAATCTTCAAGTATTTTACTACGATATTCTAATATTGGAGCTACTGATTTACCCATATAGAATGTGTAAATAATCTTAGCTACATAACCAGAACAATCTGCTTGGAACAACCATGGTTTTTCAAGTGCTTCTTCAGGAACATAACTTAAGTTTGTTGTATAAACTCTTGTAAATAATCCTTCTTCATAAGCTTTTTCAAATACTTCAATACCCTTAGTAAATAATGAATATGCACTTAACATAAATATTTGTTTAGCTCCACGAGCTTTTAATTCTCTAGCAACATCAATCATTGATTCACCAGATGCAATCATATCATCAACAATAATGATATCTTTACCATTTACATCTTTACCAATATATTCATGTTTTAATATTGGGTTTTTACCATCTACTACTTTAAATAAATCTCTTTGTTTTTCAAAGTGACCACCAAGTTCACAACCTAACATACTTGCATAAAAGTTTGTTCTTTTTATTGCACCATTATCAGGTGATACAGCTAGTAGATTTTCATTATTAATATTTTCATTCTTAATAAAATTCTCTAGAATTATATTTGTTGGATAAAAGTTATCAAATGATGAACATGGTATTGCATTTTGAACATTAGAATCATGTACATCAAATGTTATTATATTATTAATACCTTTAGATATTAGAGTTTGTAATGCTACTGCACAGTCAAGAGACTCTCTTCCTTCACGTTTATGTTGACGTGATGAATATAATAGTGGCATAACTAATGATACAGTAGATGCTTGATCTCTTATTGCACAAACACATCTTAAGACATCTTGGAAATGATCATCTGGACTTTTATGATTAACATAACCAAACATCTTATATGTTATTGAATGATTACCTATATCACTTAATATAAATAATTCTTTCTTACGAACAGATTCACCAATAACTACTTTACCTTCACCATTATTGAACCTAACTTCATTAATCGGAATAATATGTGATTCCGTACTACCTGTTAACTCTTTAAGATGTGCATCAACCTTTTCCCCAAAGTCTTTACAGTTTTCAAATACAATAAGTCTTAAACTATCCATTACTACCTCCTTAATTCTTACAGTATTAAATTACTTTTATCCCTAAATTCACTAATTAATTTATTTTTTGTTTCATCATTAATATTAGCTTTACTTAAATTATAGCTAATCATCTTAATCATATCATGTAATACTAGTGGATAATTATTAAATAATATACACCACTCATTAATAATATCAGTATTAAGTGTCGTCATATCCATACTAGTTATTGTTACTTTAATATTTTCTTTCATTAAATCGTAAATAAAATATTCTTTATAATCACTAAACAAATTATTTTCATAAAATCTAGTTAAGGCAAACTCTAACATAATTTCATTTTCTCTTACTTCATCAAGAAAAGCATCATCTCGAGAATCTAGTGCATAAATTATTCTTTTAGCATTTAGATATATATCATGATCTGTACTAGTTATTCTAGTATTCATATTTAAAATATATGGATAATTATTATCAATTAATCGATCAAATAAATACATATAATCAGCTAAATTATCCATTTTATCTTTTGAGAAATAAATACCATTAACACCATTACCATAATATGTTTCAAATAATTCTAGAATAGCTAAGTTTTCTTCTTTTTCAAGTTTACTACTAGCTACTAAAACTACTTGTAAGTTTATTTCTCTTTCTTTAATAACTGATAAAACTAAATCAAGTAATTTAGATACATCCATACGATGATTATATAATGGTAAATCTAAGAATAATTCACCATAAATCACATTATTATTAATTAGTTTATCAATTAAATCATTAACAGCTAAAATAATATTCTTTCCTGTTTTTAAGATTTTAACAGGAAGTTTTAATGCATTAACATATTCCATTGGATTCTTCTCTTGCATCTTAGCAAGTATTTCAGCCATATTTTCTTCATCTGATAAATCAAATGCTAAATCTGTACTAATAGAACTAGTTAAATTAATATGCATATCTACTTTTGGTATTGCCTTTATTTGTTCAAATAGTGTCATAAATCACATCCATTCACAATTATTAATTATAATCATTTTATATATTTTGTAAACTACTTTCTCATTTTATCGATTAATTTCTCATAATCTGGACTATTTGTAATAAAACTACCACTAACTAAAATATCACAATCTTTAAGATCTTTTTTATTATCTAAATTAACTCCACCATCTACACTAAGTAAAATATCTCGTTTTTCTTCTTTAATCATTTTACGTAGTTTCTTAATTTTTGGAATTACTTCAGGAATAAACTTTTGTCCTGGTAATCCAGGTTTAACACTCATAACTAATATTAAATCTATTTTATCAAGATAAGGTTTTATTATATCAATATCTTGATCTGGATTAATTGCTAAACCAACTTTAATTCCATAATTTTTAGTTTTTTCAATAACCTCATCAATATTATTTAGTATATCAACATGATATGTCATACAATATGCATTAAGTGATGCATAATCATCAATCATTTTAAGTGGTTTAGCTACCATAAAATGAATATCTAATCTTTTTCTTGTATATTTTCCAATATCTTCTACAAAACTAAATAAATTAGCTTTATTATCAACATACTTACCATCCATAACATCAACATGAATAAAATCTATTGGTGTTAAATCTAACATACTAATAACATCAGCTACATCTTTCTTCTTCACGTTTAAATACGATACTGATAACTTCATAACTATCTCCTTTGGTATTCATCTATATGACCAGTCTTAACTAAATCTAAATAATTTTGATAACGAAATTCAGCTATTTTACCTTCACTAACCGCACGCTTAACATTACAATCATTTTCTTTTATATGCATACAATCACGATATGGACATGGAAAGTTTGCAAACTCTATAAATGCATCTCTTATTTCATTTTGCATCATATTAGGAAATTCTAAAGCAGAAAATCCTGGAGTATCTAAAAGCATTCCATCTAATATTTCAATTATCTCAACATGTCTTGTCGTATGTTTACCACGACCAAGTGCTTCACTAATTTCACCTGTTTTAAGTTCTAAACTAATATCTAACTTATTTAGTAAAGTACTTTTACCAGCTCCTGTTTGTCCAATAAATACTGTTATTTCATTTTTAAATATTTTCTTTATAGAATCTATTTCATTATTTAAATAAACTGGATATATTGTTTTATAATAATTAATTATCTTTAAAACACTATCTAACTCTTCTTTATTTAATAAATCTAACTTAGTAAAACATATAACTGGTTTAATACTGTTAAACTCTAATTCTACTAATATTTTATCTATTAGATTAGTATCTAAATCAGGTTTTTTAACACTAGCTACAATTAACCCTTGAGTAATATTACTAACTGCTGGTCTTCTTATAGTATTCTTTCTAGGTAATATTTTCTCAATTACTTTTTTTTCTTTATCTATTATTACTTTATCACCGACTAAAGGAAGCAGTTTTTGTGCTCTAAACTTCCCTCTTAAGGCACAAATAACCACTTCCTTATCGTTTTTTACATAACATTTATCACTTAATATTTTGGTAATTAATCCTTCCATAAACTCCCTTTAATCAAGTACAGCATCTGTTTCTACTGTTCCAGGTTTTTCTTCAGCTTCTTTAAGAGCTACTTTAATAGTTAACTCAGCACCAGCAACTACTTTATCACCTTTATTACGTGTTTGAGAAATAATTGTTCCATCACGTTCAGATGTATTAGTAACATTTTTAAATGTACATTTTAAGTTATGTTCTGAACAGAAATCCTCAATACGACTAGTTGTCCAAGTACCATCAGTAAAATCTGGATACTTAACAATAACTTCAGGAATATAAAGTGTTATATTAGTTCCCTTAGCTACTTGTGTACCTTCTTCTATATCTTGTTTAATTATCTTTTCAGGGTCAGATATATCTTCTCCTTCTTCAGGTTCTATTTTCTCTATAACAACATTTAATCCATAGTTATTAGTTAATATAGTTTTAACTTCAATATAGTTTTTACCAACATAATTCTCTACAGTATAAGCTACTTTACCAGTAGATTCATAAAGAATAATCTCAGTTCCCTTTTTAACTTCTCTTCCAATTGAAGGTGATGTTTTAACAACTAAACCTTTTTCTATTTCATCATCACCAATATATTCGATATCACGAGCAACATCAAATCCCTGTTTACGAAGAGTTTTCTCTGCTTCAATAACTGTCATCTTACTAACATCTGGAATAACTACATTAGGTACTTTAGCTAAACTTGGATATATTAGGAAGATTATTATTAAAGCAAGAATGATTACGGTAATAATACCAGATAATACCCAAAGAATAATATTTGTTTTACTAGTATCCTCATCATCATCTTCTTTTTTGCCATCTAATGAACTATCTAACATTAAATCTTTTTTACTAATATCTCCTTCATGTTCTGGATATTTAAATCCAATTCTTGGCTCATTAGCTCTTTCTTCATTTAAACAAGTTGCAATATCATCATGCATTTCTTTTGCATTATTATAACGATTCTTTGGATTCTTAGCTGTAGCTTTTAATATAATGTTTTCTACAGATTGTGGAATAGATGGATTAATTTCCCTAATACTAGGAATATCATCTTTAATTTGTTTAAAAGCTATTTCAACAGCATTCTCTCCTTTAAATGGAAGAGATCCTGTTAATAATTCAAAGAACATAATACCCATTGAATAAATATCACTCTTAACAGTAGCACCTTTACCACTAGCTTGTTCTGGTGGTAAGTAATGTACACTACCCATTACTGAGTTTGTTTGAGTAAGTTGAGTATTATTAAGTGCCATAGCAATACCAAAGTCAGTAATCTTAATTTCACCATTATCTTGAATCATAATATTTTGTGGTTTCAAGTCACGGTGAATAATATAACTAGAATGAGCAACATTAACACCATCAGTAAGTTGTAACATAATATCAATACATTCTGATAAAGTTAAAGCTCCTCGTTTTTTAATTAATTGTTTAAGTGTTTTACCCTTAATATATTCCATAACAATATAATAAGTTCCATGATCTTCACCAACATCATACATTTCAACAATATTATGATGATCCAAACTAGATGCTGCCAAAGCTTCTCTTTGAAAACGTCTTACAAACTTTTCATCTCCAGCTAAATCACCACGTAATACTTTAATAGCTACAAGTCTATCGATAATAACATCTTTAGCTAAATAGACATTAGCCATACCACCTTCACCAATAGTTTGGATTATCTCATAACGATCATTAATTTTTTGCCCTTTTGTTATCATTATTATTCACCCATTTCCTTTTTATCTTCTTCAATTACTAGATAAGCCATAGACATATTATCTAAGCCACCTCTATTATTACATTTATGAACTAATTTAACTATCTTTTCTTCTATTTCAAGTTCGCTTTCTAATACTTTTTCTATTTGTGGAACTTCTAACATATTAGTAACACCATCACTACATAAGAATATTCCATCTACATTCATATCGCAATCAAAGATATCTGCTTCGATTGGATCATTTGCTCCAAGTGCTTTCATTAATACATTCTTTCTTGGATGATCCTTAGCTTCTTCTTCTGATAATTCTCCTGCGGACACTAATAGATTAACTAAAGTATGATCATAAGTTATTTTATGCATTTTATTATCTTTTATAATAAATCCTGAAGAATCACCAATATTTGCCATTAATAAATATTCTTTAGTTAAAATAGCCATTACTAGTGTTGTACCCATACCCTTACTTTCAGGATGTTCTTGTTGATATTTAAAGATCATACTGTTAACTTCATTAACACTATCATTAATAAAATTAACGGCATCATCTTTACTCATGTTATAGAATCCTTCTTGGAAATGATGACCTAAGTATTTAATAACAATACTACTTGCTACTTCACCACAAGAATGACCTCCCATACCATCTGCTACAGCCATTAAGTAACTATTTTCATTATTACGTACAATTATTACACTATCTTCATTATGGTCTCTAACTTTACCAGTATCAGTTAAATAAAATGATTTCATTTTATCACTCCTTTAGCTCTTAGCTGTCCACAAGCTGCGTCTATGTTACCACCGAATTCTCTTCTTATCGTAACATTTATCTTCTCTTTCTTTAGTATATCATAAAATTCTAAAATTTTCTTCTTTTCTGTTCTTTTAAATGAAATATTTTCAGTTTCATTATATGGAATCAAGTTAACATATGCATTCATTCCTCTAATTAAATTAGCTAATTTTCTAGCACAATCTAGACTATCATTAACATCAGCTAACATAATATATTCAAAAGTAACACGTCTTGTACTAACTTTTAAATAATCTTTAATAGCTTTCATTAAAGTATCTAAATCATACACTTTATTAATTGGCATTATTTTATTTCTAATTTCATTAGTTGGTGCGTGTAAACTAATAGCCAAATTAACCTGATAAGGAAGCTTCATAAATTCATATATCTTAGGAACTATACCACAAGTAGATACAGTAATATGGCGACTTCCTAAATTAATTCCTTTTTGTAAATTTATTATTGAAATAAAGTTAACTAAATTATCATAATTATCAAATGGTTCACCAATACCCATTACTACTACATGACTAATTCTTTTACCAATTTCTTTTTCAATCATTAGTATTTGTAAAACCATTTCACTAGTTTCAAGATTACGTACTTTCTTTAGTCTTCCACTTTCACAGAACTTACATCCCATATTGCATCCAACTTGACTTGATACGCATAAACTATTTCCATAATCATGATTCATTAAAACAGCTTCTATTAAATTATTATCACTTAGTTTAAATAAAAACTTTGATACATCTTTATCTTCTTGTTTTTTTATAATTTCAATTTTATCAAAGCAGAAATTCTCTTCTAACTTTTTTATTAGTTCTTTTGATAGATTAGTCATTTCTTTAAAACTATTAACTCTTTTTACATATAACCAATCGATAATTTGGGTGGCACGAAATTTTTTATCGTTAATACTTTGAAGAAATTCTTCTAAATTGTTAATTGTCATACTATAGATACTCTTCATCATAAACACCCATCTTAATTGTAAGAAAAATAACGATTTTTGTCAATTTTTATAAGGATTTAAAACAAAAAAAGAGCTAATAATTTACTCTTTGACATTTTATTTACAAAAAACATAACTAGGTTAACCTAATTATGTCATTGATTGTTACAAATACTATTAAAGCTAATAGCAAGAAGAAACCAATTGTATGAATTAAATTTTCTGTCTCTGCTTTAACTGGTTTACCTTTAATCTTTTCAATAAGTAAGAATAGTATTCTTCCTCCATCAAATGCTGGGAAAGGTATTAAATTAACAAAACCAACATTAAGTGATAATAGCGCTAACAAAGCAAATAAATTAGTTGCACCATTTGATTTAGTTTGATCAACAGCTGAGAATATTCCCACTGGACCAGATAATTCTTTAACACTAATTCCACCAGTAAATAAACCTTTAAATGTTAATACCATTTGACGAACTAATGAACCAAATTTTCTAAAACTATACTTTATTGCATTAAAGAAACCATATTCATATTTAACATTAGCTTCAAAACTAAATCCATAGCTATAATCTTTATTTTGTTCTTTCTTCTCTTCTTCTGTAAGTGGTGTTACTTTAATTGTTTCCTCTTTATTATCACGTAAAACAACTAATTCTGTTTCACCTTTTGACATATATAAATATATTTGAAAATCATCATAATTATTTACTACATCACCATTTACTGATTTAACTATATCACCTGGCATAATACCAGCAATATAAGCTGGCGAATCAGGAGTAACTTCTTTAACTACTGGAGATCCTTCAATAGGACAACCTGAAGTTAATCCAACAAAGAATAAAACTATTAACGCAAGCAAAAAGTTATTACCAGCACCAAAGAACATTACCAAGAATCTTTGCCAAATTGGTTTAGATTGAAGTAATCGATCTTTAGGAAGTTTTTTATCTTCATCACTTCCCTCACCTGCTAAACTACAAAATCCACCAATTGGAATAGCACGAAGCGAATATATAGTTTCACCTTTTTTTCCTTTTTTTTGAAATATTTTAGGACCCATTCCAAGAGAAAACTCATATACATAAATACCAAATAGCTTAGCAAAAAAGAAATGACCAAATTCATGTACAAAAACAATTAATCCAAGAATAAGCGCAAAATATAGTATTGTTAATAACATAGACTCCTCCTAAATAATTAGTATATATAATAAATAACCTATAGTAATAAATAATAGACTATCTAATCTATCAAGTATTCCACCATGACCTGGTATAACATTACTAAAGTCTTTTATTTTATGTTCTCTTTTAATACTTGAGAAGAACAAATCTCCAAATTGGCCAAATATACTAAGTAGTAATGTTAATAAAATAATTATCCAAATACTTCTTCCGCCAATTAACAATGTATAAAATACTACACCAACGATTGTTCCAAAAATTGTTCCAACAATACTACCTTCAACTGTTTTATTAGGAGATATATCTTTACATAGTTTAGTTTTACCAAACATCTTACCACCAAATAAAGCAAATGAATCAGTAACTGTTGCTATTAATAAGCAATATAATACTTCATATAAACCAATAAATCTAATTTTAATAACAGCATTAAACATAATACCAATCATTAAAGTAATACCGAGTAACCATAACCCATCTTTATAATTATATCTTTTTAAATCACCATTCATGATTACACTAACACTATATATAAAGAATAAACTAACTAGTATTGGATAATTAACTATACTAAAATATTCAACACTGTCATGGTTATATAATATTAATAATAAACAAACCATATAACTTAAAAATTGCATATAAGCTGGAATATGTTTTTCTAATCTAATTAATTCCCATAATGATAGTATTCCAAGTACACTTCCTAATACTAAATAAAAATTACCACCTAGTATTAAAAATGGAACGAAAACTAAAATCATGACTACAGCACTAATAATTCTCTTTTTCATAATTCACCTTACTATCTAATTATATACTCAAACTTTTTTATTTACAAGAAAAAAGAGCAAAAGCTCATTTTTAGAAATTATTCAAACATGATTTAATACTATTTTGTTGTATCAAGTCAACAATTAACTTAACTACATCAGGTGCGAAGAATATAATAAGTGCAGCAACAAATCTCTTTAAGAAATGGCTTTTAGCTTTATCCATATCTTCTTTTTTACCATTAAATACTATCTTAGCAAAATCAAATGATGTAAGAAGTAATAATAGTATTGGAGTAGCCCACTTAATTGGAATATAGATATAATCATTTAATGTTGATAACAATTCTGATGAAAATACTCCAGTACATGATTCACCAGCAGCAAATACATTAATTGATACACCTAAAATACCTACAAATAATGTAATTAATATTATATTTTTAAAATCTTTTTTCATAAAACCTCACAACATAATAATATCATATTTATTAATAATTTTATCATATTTTTTTATTTTTTAAATAAATCTTGGTAAATATCCATATAATTATCAACAAACTTAATGTTAAGACTATCGTTATATATATCACTAAGTGAAGTAACATCATCTTTATTATCAAGAGGGAAATATATTGTATCAATACCACTATTCATTGCTAAAATAAGTTTTTCTCTTATTCCACCAACTTTAAATATTTTACCACTTAAACTAATTTCCCCGGTCATTGAGATATTCTTTGGTATTACTTTTTCTTTTAATAAACTAAGAATTGAAGTAACTGCTCCTACTCCTGCACTAGGTCCTTCTTTTTTAGTACCATCAAGAGTTAAATGAATAAAGAAATCATTCTTACTAAATACATCAAAATTTAATTTAAAATCTTTAGCATGACTCTTGATATAAGCAAATGATAAATCAATTGATTCCTTCATCATTTCACCAAGTGAACCAGTTGAAGAAACATTACCATTACCTGGATAATATGCACTTTCAAACTTAACTAATTCACCACCTAATGGATGATATGATAATACATTAACCATTCCATATTCATTATCATAATTATCTTGATGTGAATATTTTTCTTTACCAAGTAAAGTAACAACATTTGAGTTCATGTCTAAAACAATATTTTTCTCTAACTTAGTACAAATGTATTTACGGCACATTTTACGAAGAAGTCTTTCAAGTTCACGTACACCACTTTCTTTAGTGTAATGATTAATAATATAAGCAATTGTTTCATCACTTAATTCAATTTCTTCTTTCGTTAAATGATATTCTAAACGTAGTTTTTTTAATAAACAATTTTTAACAATTGATATTTTCTCTAATAAAGTATAACTAGGTAATTCAATTATTTCTAATCTATCTTTTAATTCATTAGGAATTTTATCAATATAGTTAGCTGTTAAAATAAACATTACTTTTGATAAATCAAATCCTTCTTCAACAAAGTGATCAACAAAGTTATCATTTTGTTCTTTATCTAATGCCTCTAGCAAACTACTAGCAGGGTCTCCCTTAATGTCTTTTGTCATCTTATCTATTTCATCAATGATAAATACTGGATTATTAACTCCAACTCTTTGAATTCCTGTAATTATTTTACCAGGAAGTGCCCCAACATATGCACGACGGTGTCCTGTTATTTCTGCTTCATCATTAATTCCACCAACTGATATTTTTACACATTTACGACGAAGTGAACGTGCAACAGCTTTAGCAAGCGATGTTTTACCAATTCCTGGTGGACCAACTAAACAAATAATTGGATTAGTTTTTGATTTTGTGTATTTTTTTGCTGCTACAAATTCAATAATTCTTTCTTTAACTTCATCAAGTCCATAATGACTATCATTAAGTACTCTTCTAATGCTTTCAATATTAGTATTTTCTTTTGTACTAACATTCCATGGAAGTGATAAAAGTGTATCAATATAATTTCTTAATATACCTATTTCTGGAGAATTACTATTACATAATTTATAACGATTTAATTCTTCATTAAGTTTTTCTTTAATACGTGGTGGACAATCAAGATTATCTATTTT
>JAEEGL014720794.1_pt1 | contig 12956 bp, 18 predicted proteins | sample 9134231 | NCBI WGS metagenome assembly JAEEGL01 (sample SAMN16246548, study PRJNA631951) | gut metagenome | biome: gut microbiome; feature: rumen; material: fiber-attached | host: Bos | place: Iran: Karaj | collected 2018-10 | reverse complement strand
CCTACGTCCGCCTCCGTCCTCCGTAAGCACCTACGTAGTACTGAACTCCAGCTCTTAGAGCTGTAGAGTATTCTCTGGAAGGTAAGGTAAATCTCCAGAGCGAAGCTCTCCAGATAGCGAGCGGAAGCCGTCAGCGGACGGCTCGCTATCATTATATAGAATTCTATAATATTCTATATAATTCTATAGTGGTAAAGCTGTACTTTAATCAATCCTCGTAAGTGCTTAACAATAAATGCGTTAAAGAGGTAAGAAAACGAGCGGAGCGTAACGTCAAATCCGTAAAGCGTAACGTCAAATCCGCAAAGCGTAACGTCAAATCCGTTTTTCGTAACGTCAAATCCGTAAGCGGAGCGTAACGTCAAATCCCCTACTCGCCTCCAGTGCGTAACGTGAAATCCCCTACTCCGTAACGCCAAATCCGCCTCCGTCCTGGAGAGCTCGCCTCCCTTCTTCCCTTCTCGATAGCCAGCGATAATACCTCCAGGAGAGCCGTTTCTGTCCACGTAGAAAAGCTCGGAGCTCCGAGAGGTACTACGAGTCCACTTCGATAGCGTAACGTCAAATCCAGCCACTTCCGAGCCGTAGAGAGGCAATTATATTACCGTATTACCGTATTACCGAAAAAAAGAGCGGAGAGCTGTCTCAGCCGTCCGCTCGCTACAGTAATATAAAGTCGAGGCTGTTACGCCTCTGGAGAGTCTCCTTCTACTTCCTGGAAGAGAGAGCCAGCCTCGCCTCCGTCCTGGACTCGTACCTCTGGCTTCGTAGATGCTGGCGGAGTCGAAAGGAGTGGTACTACCGTCTCGTCTTGCTTATCGTACTCCAGGTTGAAAACGAAGTCCACTCGCTTCCCCTTCGTAGTGTCCACTACTTGCGTAGAGTCCGTAATAAGTCCGTACTCCTGGAGAGCTTGTATAGCCTTGTCCAAGTCTCGGTAGAAGCGTCTCTTCTGCTCCCTGGAGTCTCCGTAGCCTACTGTTACTCTCTCCTGGAGAGTGGACGCCAGCTCGGAGTACGTGAGAGCTTCTTTCTGGACTTTCGCTCTCGCCTTGAAGTAGCTCTCGTCCGTCTTGTACTTGCTTCTCTCCTTCTTGAGCTTCTCAAGAGCTTGTAGGCAAGCTATTCTGTGTCCGCTGTACTTCGCCAGCAAGTCCGACAGTAGGACTCCGAAGAGCTCGGTATCTGTACCGCTTCCAGACTTTCCCCATATCTGGAAGAGCTTAGGCTTGACTATAGCGTACTTCGAGTAGAGCTCGTAGAAGAAGATACTACCGAAAGTAACGGAAACGAAGTCAGCGTCCAGCCTCTTGTCCTTCGACAAGTCCTCCATTTGCTCGGAGAGCTGTATCAGTGGAGCGATAAAGCGGAGCTGTCCCTCCTTCGTACCATACTCTCCGAAGGTCTGTACTTGCTTGACGTCCGCCATAGCTTGCAAGTCGGAGAGGACTTCTTCCTTCTGGCGAGCTCTTGCACAGCCGTCCGTAGTTACGAGCTTCGTCAGTATCGTAACGTTTATCGGAAGCGTTATACGGCTGTTGGGAGTCTCGCCTTGAGCGAGCTTCTGGACGTACGCCTTTACCTCGTCCTCTTCCCTCGCCTGGCTGAGAAACATAGAGAGAGCGTACGTAAGCTTCTGCTGTCTCTTCGTGAGGAAGGTAGTCTTACCTTCTCGGTTTACCAGCCTCCGCTCGTCAATCGCCTGGAGCTTGAGTACGTCTCCGTCCGTAGTGTTGAGGAAGAAAGTAGCGTCCTTCTTTGAAGCGATATTTTGAGCCAGAGCTACGCTCATAGTGCCAGTCTCGCCAGTTACGTGCTTCTGCTTCTCTTGTAGGAAGTTGTAGCTATATTGTTCTATTTTCCGTACGTGCGTCATAGCGAGAAAGCGTTTTTAGCGTTATCCAGTCCTATCGGCTCTACTTCGTCCCACGCTGGAAGGAGAGCGTACTTCGCTCTGTACTGTACCTCTCTGTCCTTCTCGCCTTTCGCCTCCAGGAGCTTGAGATAGGAGTCTCGTCTGTAAATCTCTGGTACTTCCAGCTTCGGAGACTTGAGATACTGTATAGCGTCCTTGACGTCTCCAGGGATAAAAGCGGAAGCTCGGTACTTCGTTACGAAGGAGTCGGAGGCTATTACCAGAGACTTAGCGATACCGAGAGAGTAGGAGTACTCTTCGATAACGTCCTTCATAAGCTCGTGAAGATGCGTCAAGTCTACCTCAACGTCTCGGAGCTTGTTACCGTCTGCGTCCTTCGTCCGCTTGATAGGAGCGTACCTACTCCAGCCTCGACAGTGGCTATATATGTATCGCTCTACGTCCTCCTTCCTGGAGACGGTACGTATACCCTTGCCTCCGTTGCTATCGTCAATCAGTCCGAGAAGTGTGTTACAGAATTCCGCTTGCTGTTCCGCCAGCTCCCAAATCTGGCAATAGTAAGCGAAGCGAGCGGAGAGCTTCTTTATATTCTCCTGGAGTCCGTAGATACGGAAGCGGTTTATCTGGTACTTCTCCGAGATACGGAGGTACTTCCGTAGCTCTTCGTACTCCGCCTCGTTCTTCCTGGCGGAGTTGATTATGCTCCGTACCTCTGCGTCCGTGAGGAAAGCTCCCTCCTGGCGGACGGAGGCTTCCTCGTTCTCGATGATAAGGAGAGCTTTCTGCTTCGGAGTACCGTTCGCCAGTACGTCCTTTATGTTTGCTTTACGTGCCATAGGGTTACTCTTCTTTTGTCTTTAGGATTGCTTGCTCAAGTGCTTCGAGCCTGGCTTCTTGCTCGCTCGCCTCGATAGCTCGGAGTATGTTCGCCAGCATCGTGTTTTCTCGGTACGCTTGAGTCTCGCTTATAGTACCGTTCTGGTACTTCTTGAAGGAGAGTAGCATAAGCTTCTTTATCTCCTTCGCTGAGTATGTGTTACTTACAGCCATATTACCGTATTACCGTATTACCAATTTCGTACTACTTCCGTACTAATTCCGTCCTCGTCATACTAAGCCGTCCAGAGCTTTCCGAGCTTCCTTCTCGTCCTTGAGCTCCTGGCTGGACTTGAAGATAGGAGAGACGAGCGAGCTTTCCAGCGTTGAGGCTGTCTTGAGATACAAGTCTACGAGCTTCTCCGTAGGTACGTCCGCCAGACTCCGCCCGTCCAGCTCCGCCTGGAGCTTTCCGAGTAGTGAGGACAGACGCTTGATACGAGCCTCTACGGAGAGAGCCTCCGCCTCGTACAGAGCGTCCAGCTGGACAGCCTGGAGAGACGCTATCTCTTCTCTCATTTCCTTTACGGTATCTACTACCGTCTGCTTCGCTATTCCGAGCTCTTTGGCTATACGCTGTATGCTGTAGTCCTTCGAGCGGAGCTCTACTATCTTGAGCTTAGTATCCGAGTCAATCATAGCCAGTCTTTTCTGTCAGTGCCTACGAGCTCTCTCAGCTTGTCCAGCGGAATACGGAAGTACTCCGCCAGTCGAGTCGGAGAGAGTCCCTCGTACGCTTGTGGAAGGGAGTAGTATTCATTTGCAAGGAAGCGAGCGAGAGCGTAGTCCAGAGCGGACGCTGGCTCGCCAGCCAGCTCGGAGAGAGCTCTGGCGGAGAGCTTGTACCTCTTCGAGAGCTCCGCCTCTTGCTCCTTGAGTAGTGCGTAGTCCTCCAGCTGGCGGAGAGTGTAGTCCAGGTAGTCCACGAAGTACGTAGCACTGTAGAAGCGGTATCCGCTGAGAAGAGCGTCCTCGTACTTCTTCACTACCTCCGCTCCGCAAAGCTTCGACAGCTCCGACAAGTACTTCTTCTCGGTATCGTACGTCTTGCCAGTGAGTACGGACAGTATCAGCTCTCCGTCCTTTACGCCTCCGTCATAGTCTCCAGCCTCCAGAGCCTCCTTTATCTCTTCGAGCGTCAGCTCTCCGAAATCGTCAAAGAGAGCGTACAGCTTGAGCTCTGGCGTAGTCTCCTGGAAGAGCTGGACAGCCTGGAGCGTTCCGTCTGGACTCGTCTCTTCCTCTCCGTAGTTGAAGTAGGTACGGAGAAGCCTCCGTCCTTCGAGCGTGTGGACAGCCTCAACGGAGAGAGACTCCGTAGGACGTACCAGCGGACGAAGGAGCGGAAGGAGAGTCTCGCTACTGGACAGATGCCTGGTACAGAAGGAGAGTCTCTCGGAGTCGAAGAGGAAGTACAGCCAGTAGTCTCCGTCTCCAGCTCCCTCGCTCGTCTCCGCCTTGCGGACGGATACGTAGACAGTCGGACGCTTCTCGCTGGCGTCCGCCTCCGCCTCGGAGTCTGGCTTGAGCCAGAGCTTCCAGAAGAAGGGAGTAGTCTGTCCTTCCTCCGTGTGCTTCTCGGACTGTAAGGAGAAGTCGGAGCGTCCAGCTGGATAGAGCTGGCTAAGGAGTCGGAGAGCCTCGTCCAGTACTCCGTCCTCGCTTTGTGCTGTTGCGAAATATCTTGTCATAGCTGTATAGTGGTTTGTTAAGTAAGTAGCCTTTCGCTCTTGTGGTTTCGGAGTATGTCCGTTATCGCTTCCTCTACTGTGTCCTTGAGAAGCGAGCGAGCGTCCGCCTCCGTCATTTCTCCCTCGAAGCTGGCGAGCCTCCGCTCTGCTTCGTCTATTCCCTGGAGTAGCTTGTCCTTCTCTTCCTTCGAGAGCTTGAGTCTTGCCATAGTCCGTAATATTATGTTAACTTCCGTAATGCAAAGTTTATGGAAGTAAGCGTCATTTTCTTCGTATTACTATTACTTCCGATAGACTTCCGAGAGAGTTCACTACTTCAAAGGAGGAAGTACGTTAATGAAGCGTTTAATTTCGTCCTCCGAAATGTAGAGCCTCCCTCCGATAAGAGTAGTAGTAAGCTTCTCCTGCTTTATGTACTTGCGGAGAGTGCCAGTAGTTATACCGAGCATCGAAGCTACTTCCGTCTGGTTGTAGAGCTGAGTACCTAATACGTTTTTCATCGTGTATCGTGTTTACTGTTTACCGTTCTCGTGTTTCTCGTCCTTCTCTACAGTGAGAAGTATAAAGCTCGCCTCCTTGAGTCGGAGCTCTGCGGACGCCAGCTCCGCCAGAGAGTCCTGGAGTCTTTTACGGATACAGTCTACCGTCTCTCTGGAGAGCACCTCTCGGAGCGTAGCCTCAACGTCCTGGAGCTTCTCTACTGTCTGGAGTATAGTGTCTCGTCTCATAGTCCTACTTGTTAAAGACGTTCCCCTTCTTGCTGGCTGGCTTGAGCCGTATCTCTCCCTTCTCCGCCTCGTACTCCGCTATAAGCTTGTCCAGTGCCAGCTCCAGTACTTCCTTTATCTGGAGAGTCTCTCGGAGCGAGATTACTTTCAGCTTCTCCCACTTCTCCAGATTTGCCTTTACGCACACTGTACCGTAGCCGTCCGTCTTGCTATCGTGCGGACGTCCTCTCTTCCGTCCTCGTCCTTCCAGTTGACGCTGGCGGAGCTTCTCCTTGAGCTCTTCGTCCTGGAGCGTGTCGATAACGGCTTCCGCCTGGAGCTCCTTCTCGCTCTTGACTTCTACTTCTTCGTGTTGAGGCTGGCTCGCTGGAGCGTCTCCGAAGAGTACCGCTACTCCGCCTCTGAGTTTTTCGCTTTTCTTGTCCATATCGAAATATATTACTGTATTACCGTATTACTATTTTCGGAGAGCCTGGAGAGCTGGAGTCTCATAGCATCGAAGAGACGTCCTCGGAGCTCGTGAGCTTTCTTGAAGGGAAGAGAAGAGTAGAGTACTCCGTCCAGCGAGTTCGCCAGAGCTACGAGTACCGTAGTCTCTCTGTACTCCTTCTCCGTATAGCTTTCCTTCTCCATACTACCGTAGCCTCCTTTCCAGCTCGGACGCCAGCTCCGTGTAGTCCTTCGCTCCGTTGCTCTCTGGAGCGTAGTCCAGGATACTCTGGACAGCGAGCGGAGCTTCCGCCAGCGAGACGTTTTTCCTTATCTTCGTCTGGAGTACAAGGTCTCCGTACCTGGCTCGGAGTGCTTCCTCAACGGTCTGGCTGAGCTTGCTACGCTCGTACCGAGTTATCAAGATGCCAGACAGACGGAGCTCCTTGTTAAGCCGTCTCTGCGTCATAGCGATAATATCGGCTATCTTCTGGAGTCCCTTGCTCGGAAGAGCCTCCGCTGTCAGCGGTATAATAACGTCCGTTGAGGCTGTGAGAGCGTTCAGCGTCAAGAGTCCGAGACTCGGAGGACAGTCCAGGAGGATATAATCGTACCTCGCCTCAACGTCCTGGAGTACGTCCTGGAGTATCTTCTCTCTCTCGACAGCGGACGCTATCTCCAGCTCGATACCAGCCAAATCCAGAGAGGCTGGAGCGATATGTACGCCAGTGTCTCCTACTCGGAGTATCGGAAGAGCCTCTCGCTCTCGGAGAGCCTCGTAAGTGGTACGCTCTGGCTCGTATCCGAGAAGAGAGCTCGTAAGGTTACTCTGTGCGTCCAGGTCTACCACGAGTACGGAGCGTCCGAGACGTGCCAGAGCTGAGCCTACGGAGGCTACGGAGGTAGTCTTGGCTACTCCGCCTTTATGATTGCAAAAGCTAATTATCTTCGTTTCCATAGCTACGAGAAATATATTACCATATTACCGTATTACCATATTACCAATTAGAAGAGCGTCTTGTCTTGCTCTGGCTCGTCCTCTGGTAAGTCCTCGTCCTGGACGTCTGGTACTCCGTTCGGAAGTATCTGTCCAGTGTTTCCGTTGAAGGTGAAAGTAGCGTCCAGCTTCGGAGCTCCGCCTCTGTTCTTGCTGAGTAGAGCGTATATCTTTCCAGGAGTTCCGAGCTCCATACGTTTCGGCTCTTCTATCGCCTTCTCGCTGTACTGGCTTCCGTTGAGCTTCCGCTCCACTGAGTTCCAGAGTAGTATTACCTTGTTCGCCTCCCTCTCCAGGTCTGCGGAGTCCGCTATATTCTGGCTGAACATTTCCGTAGGACTCTTCGCCTCTCTGTTGAGCTGAGCGGAGAGCACTATCGGAAGCTTCTGCTCCTTCGCCAGCTCTCGGAGACTCTTCGCTATAGCCTTGAGCTCTTCGTTACGCTGGAGCTTGCTTCCGCCTCGCTTGTAGAGAAGCTGTACGTAGTCGATATAGACAGCCTTTACCGTCAGCTTCCTGGAGACGTAGCGTATAGCATCTACCAGCTCGTCCGAGTAGAAGTCCGAGTCATAGATACGGAGCTTTCCGCTCTCGATAACGTCCTTCATAAAGCGAGCCTCCTTCTCCTTGAAGCTGTCCTCTACCTCGTGCTTTATGTACCTGGAAGAGCCGTTTCTGTAGAAGTCCGCTATCGTAGTGAGGTTTCCGAAGTCCCTGGACGGAGAGGTAAGCTCCAGTCCAGCGTACGTATTGACGAGTTCCATAACGGTACTCTCGTAGTCCTCTTCGTACGTGAAGTACAGTACTGAGCCTGGCGTCTCGTCCAGAGCCGTCTGGAGTGCGAAGTTTCGGAGGAAGGTACTCTTACCGTGTCCTGGCGGAGCACAAACGAGCGTAAGAGCTCCAGCTGGAAGGACGAGCCTCTCCACTTTCTTACCAGAAGAGAAGTAGTAGTCCGTCTTTATTCCCTCTGGACGGTTACGGAGCTTCGCTCGGATACCGTCCGCTGTAGGGAGTGCCAGAAGCTCCGAGAGCTCCGTCTCTCTGGCTATTTCCGAGACGCTGGACGCCTCTTCTTGCAAGAGCTGGAGAGCGTCTCCGATACGTCCCTCTTGAGCCAAATTTGAGGCTTTTTCGAGTAGCTCCCTCGTCCGCTTCGCCTGGCGGTCTGCGTCAGCCAGAAGCTTCCGTCTGTCCGCTTCCTCCTGGAGAGCCTCCTTCGTGATGCCAGCTCCAGAAGTGGAGCGAGCGAAGAGCGTCAGTACTCTGTCTCTGTCCACTGGAGACACTACCTCAACGTCATTGAGAAGAGCTATCGTCTCTTCCTTGAAGTCATCGTAGTACTTCTCCGATATAGACTCTCCTTCGCCTTGTCTGGCTACGGCTCTGTTATAGATGCCGTAGAAGAGGTACAGAGCTCCAGTTGAGGCTGAGTCCACTACAGCCTGGAGCTCGTCCTTGCTGTGAGAGGTCAAGAAGCTGTCTACGTCTACCTTCGTACCGTCTTGTCCTCCAGGAAGGACGGAGACAAAGGAGACGAGTCCAGCTCTGTGTATAGCGTGTATCGCCTTGTCTATCTGGCTGGCTTTCGAGGCTTGCTTCTCTGGAGTCTCTTCCGAGTCCACGAGTAGCGTTACTCGCTGGACGCCTCGCTTCTTCGCCTCCTGGAGAGCTTCCTCCGACAAGTCCAGTCCAGCGGACGCTACGATATTCTCTACGCCTCGGACTTGAGCTCGAAGAGCGTCCAGCTCTCCCTCTACTATAGTGAGGTCTCTGTCCTTCTCTCCGTTGCCAGTGAGCCGTAGTCCAGTCAGTCCGAAGAGGCTGGCTTTCTTAGGGAGTCCGCTCGTATTCTTGTACTTTGGCTTGACGCCTGGCTCAATCGTACGGAGCTTGAAGCCGAGTATACGTCCTCCGCTTCTGTACGGTATCGCCAGCGTGTACTGAGTACCAGCACCGTACGGAGCTCCTTCGAGCTCGCTGGCGGTCTCCTGGCTACAGTATCCGAGCTCCATAGCCTTTACCTCGTCCAGCGTGTAGCCTCTATCTTCCGTAAGGTAGAAGAGCGTATCCGCTCCAGCCTCCTGGAGTAGCTCCTTCCGCATCTTGAGCAAGAGCCTCTCCAGAGCCTCCTGGCGTATCTGGTACGCCTTGTACTCTTCCGTGTCGGAGGACGGAAGCTCCAGTCCACAAATACCAGCGAGAGAGCGGAGAGCTTCTACAAGCTCCGCTCCCTTCGCTCCTGGTGCGTATCCCATACGCCTCAGCTGGTAGTCCACGAGAGAGAAAGTCTCGCCTCCTTGCTCGTGTATCAAGTGAGGCTTCTTCTTCGTTACTACCGTCTTGTCCTCTCGGTAAGGAGAAGTCGGCTCTCCGTTGAGGTAGTGCGAGCTGTGCCAGTCCCCTCCCTTGCGTCTAAACTCCAGCTCTGGAAAAGCGGAGTCCAGCCTATCGTAGAGAGCTGGATAGAGCTCGTACTGTATGAAGTCCGTTAGAGCGTTCATAGTGTTACCTCTGTCTTGTCCTGGTTGTAGCTGTCCGTCTGCGAGAGGCTGAGCTCTACAAGCGTCTGGACGAAGCCGAAGAGCTCCTTCTTCGTCTCTTCTACCTTCGCCTGGAGAGGCTGGAGAAGCTTCTCCCCTTGCTCGTCTCCGTAGACGTCCGTTACTACCTCAAAAGCGAGCTCGTAGCTCTCTTCCAGCTTGCGGAAGGAGTCCAGTAGCTTCGCTGTGTTTTTTCCGATTTTGTACTCCATATTACTGTAGTTTAGTGGTTTACTTGAGTCTTGCGTTAATCTGCTCTACGAGCCTCTCGATATACGCCATACGCTTCGTATCGTCCTTTACTCGCTGTCCAGCGATATAGACTTCCTCAACGGCTGGAAGCTCCTTCGTAATCCAGTCGAGTCTACGTCCGTTACTACTTACCACTACTTTAGTAAACTCGCCTTTCTTGTACGGCTCAATCTTGACCGTAGAGAGAGCTATCGCTTGCTCGCTGGCGAGTGCCAGTACGATGCTCTTGAAAGTACCGCTCTTGTAGGGAAGAGAGACGGAGTAGAGCTCGTCCTTCTCGCCTCGTATATCTATGTACCAGTAAGGTACAGTCTCTCCGTTGAAGGTACGCTCCAGCTTATATATCTTCTCCAGCGTCCCCTCCACGAAGGAGTAATACTCCCTCTGTCCGTTCTCGGTGTGTACTACTTGTCCGTCCGAGATAGAGAGGTAGTATCTTCTGGCTCTTTGCTCTGGTTGTCCGAGTGCCATATCTATTTGATTTTCATTACATTATTATAGGTCAAGTCTCCGTAGCCGTCCACGTTACTCCCCTGGAAAGCGGAGTTCCAGTCCTCTGCTACGTTGAGGCTTGACAAGTACTCTCGATACTCGCCTCCAGTGTACTGGAAAGCGTAGTAGAGAGCTTCGTCAAAGCGGAAGAGAGCGAAGCTCAAGTACAGCTCTGGCTCGTGCTCCCAAGACTCGTACAGCTCGTCCTCCGTCTCGTAGCTCCAGTCCTTCGCCAGCTCGGAGGCTGAGAAGCCGTCCTTCGGATACGGACGGAAGGAAGTGTCCTCTACGTCCTCTCTCTTCTTCTCCTTACAGTGGTAGGACGTACAAGTACTCTCGATAACGTAGTAGACGTCCAGGACTATCTGGCGGAAAGCCTCCTTGTCCTTCGCTGGCATTTCGGAGACGGAGCGGTAAGGAAAGTCGGAGACGCTGTAGTAAGTCTCTCCGTCCTTCTCCCACGTCTCTGGCTTGTCCTCGTCCCACGGCTGGACGGAGAAGCCGTAGTTTACCAGCCTCCACCACGTATTTACGAGTACTTTGGCTCTCATACCTACGAGAAGTACGGACTCCAGGTACGGAAGGAAAGCGGAGCGGAAGCTCGCCTCCTTCGTCTCCAGGAAGTTCTCCGCTCGCCTCTCCAGGAGCTTCTGTATCTTCTCCAGAGCATCGTCTACGCTGTCTCCGTAGCGGACGTACAGAGGCTTGTCCTCGTCCTTGAGACAAGCTTCTACGGCTTCCTTGACGTCTGCGTAGCGTCCGCTCTTGAGAGCGTCCATAAGCCTACGGTACAGCCGTCCAGTACGGAGCTCTTCGAGGTCGGAGAAGAATTCGTCTTGCTTTATGAAGAGAGAGTATACCGTCAAGTCGGAGAGCTGTTCCTCCCTGGTAGGGATAACGCTCTCGTTAACGTAGGTCTGTGTCTGCTTCGCTTGTTTCCTCTTGCTCATAATTATATTACTGTATTACCGTATTACCATATTACCGTATTACCAATTAGAAAGCGTAGTCCAGTACGCTCTCTGGAGCTTTCTCCAGTCGGAGCTCTTCCTTTACGCTCTCCGTGTATATCTGGCTCGTAGCTGGAGACGTGTGGCGGAGTACCTCCTGGACGTCCGTAATCGCCCCTCCGTGCTTGAGTATCGCTACGGCTGTAGTGTGTCGGAGGCTGTGAGCCGTGTACTCCTTTCCGTCCAGTCCTATAGCCTTGAGTCCTTCCTTACAGATAGAAGAGATAGTCCGAGTAGTGAGCCTCTCGCCTCTGTTCTGGTGCGAAGTCGAGGTAAATAACGGCTCGCCAGCCTTGACTCCTTTCCTGGTAGAGAGGTAAGCTCGTATCGGCTCGTACGCCTTGTCCGTCAGTACTACGAAATCGTCCTTCTCCGTGTGTCCCTTGCCCCATATAAGGAGGACTCTACGCTCCCCTTTGTAGGTAATGTCTCCTACGTCAGCTCTTACTACCTCAACGGTACGGAGTCCAGTTCTCAGCATCAAGTTTACTATAGCGTAGTCTCGTAAGCTCAAGTCCTGGAAGTGCTGGAGAAGCTCTCCGCTCTTCGTGTCCGTAAGATGCTGTTTCTTGAAAGCTTGCTTCCGCCTCGGAGTCTTGATACCCTTCGCTATGTTCGGATAGAGCTTCTCGGACTCCGCCCACTCGTAAAACTTCCGTACGCTGGTAATGTACGAGCCTACGGTAAGAGCGGAAAGTCCAGAAGCGAGTAGCGAGTCCTTGTACTCCAGTACGTCCTGGCGAGTCAAAGAGACGAAGCGAGCTATACGTCCAGTACTTTCGAGCCAGCCGAAGTACTGAGTAAGAGTCCGAGTATACAAGCTCCGAGAGCTTTCCTTGACGTCTTGAGTAGCGATGAAGGAGGCTACAGCACCTCTCCAGTTATCCGTACCAGCCTTTACCAGCTGTCCGCCTACTCTTACTATAGCTCTTGAGGTCTCCATATTTTTATATTACTATTAAATCTCTACCGCAAATATAGTAACTTTTCTCAAGACGCCAAACTTTTTTCGGACTTTTTTACTCAGCTTCTACTCGTCCGTTTCCTCGTCCGCTCCGTCCAGGTATGTACCTCCAGTCGAAGTATCTCCAGTAAGTAGAGTCAGAGGCTTGTACGGTAGGGAGTTCCAGTACTTTGCAAGTGCCTGGCTTATCTTGTCCTTCGTGCTCTGGCTGAGAGTCTTTCCCTGGTTTGCAAGGGAGAGCTTGTCCTTCTGGCTCTGGCTCATATCGTTCCGATAAATTCTCTTCATAGTCTTGTGGTTTAGTCGGTTATTATTGTTCGTTGAGGCTGGTATAGGGTGCGTATGTGGTACACCTCGTATAATAAATATACCTCAACTCCGAAAAAGTCCAGACGGAGGAAAAAATTTTTCGTGTCTATCTGTTGGATACGTGTATAGCTCAAGACGTACGCCTCCTATTTACGGTAGGTATAGGAGCTACTTTCTTACTGGAAGTCAGTCCGATACGAGCCAATTCCGTCCAGAATTTCCTCCGCCTGGAGAGCTCGTCTCTACCTGGTAGATAGAGTCCGCTCGGAGACGGTGTACCACGTACACCGCTGGCGTCTTATAAGTGCCATATAGAAAGCGTAGCTTACTATATTGGCTCTTATACCTGGCAAGCTCCGAGCTCTTACCTGGTAAGCTCTTCTCGGCATCTGGTAAGCTCCGCTCCGTCCCTGGAGAGCTCGCTCTTCCAGGAGGCTGTAGAGCGTCCCTCTTGTGGCACTTGTGCCAGGCTGGAGCGTAAAGGGTAACTTAATACCCACTCGTCCGAGACGTGTGGCGAAAGTGCCAGTCGGAGCAAGCTCCAGGAGTCGGAGGAAGGAAGGGAGAAGAGAGTCCGCTCCGTCTCCTTCCTGGCTGTCTCGATGCTGGCGAGCTCTCCCTTCCAGGAGCGAGCTTCGCCTCCGTACGCCTACGTCCGCCTCCGTCCTCCGTAAGCACCTACGTAGTACTGAACTCCAGCTCTTAGAGCTGTAGAGTATTCTCTGGAAGGTAAGGTAAATCTCCAGAGCGAAGCTCTCCAGATAGCGAGCGGAAGCCGTCAGCGGACGG
>JAEEGL014118814.1_pt1 | contig 12956 bp, 9 predicted proteins | sample 9134231 | NCBI WGS metagenome assembly JAEEGL01 (sample SAMN16246548, study PRJNA631951) | gut metagenome | biome: gut microbiome; feature: rumen; material: fiber-attached | host: Bos | place: Iran: Karaj | collected 2018-10 | reverse complement strand
CTATGTGGTGATCGCCGCCGGGCTCCCCGATGACAGCCCGGCCAAGGTGCTTTATAACTGGATCCTCAGCGAGGAGGGGCAGAGGCTCGTGGCCCACGAGGGCTATGTGAGCATCCTGGACGTGGGAGAAACGCCATGAAGAAGCTGATCGCAGCTTTGCTGCTCCTGACTCTGGCTGGCTGCGGGGTGAAACCGGAAGCGCCCGCGGCGACGGAAGCGCCCGCGGTGACGGAGGTCCCGGAGGATACGGAAGCTCCCTCCCCCGTATACACCGACTGGTCCAGGCTCACGCCTTACGAACCGGCGCAGCCGGTCTGCGCCTGCCATCCGGGCTACGTCGGCCCCGGCGAACCGGAGGCGCGGGACGACTATGGGGTGCTGCTGCCCTATATCGGCAAGTATGCCTCCATGGAATACTATGTGATCCACGCCCTGCCCCTCTACGGCCTGGTAACCGACAAGGGCGAAATAGTGACCGATCCCGTCTACAGCCTGATTTCCTTTTACGAAGACTGTATGGTCCTCTACCGGGGCGATCCCCTGGGCGTCGGCGGCGGGGACACCTATTTTCACGGGGCCTTTGTCCGCACCTTGGCCGCGGCCGACGGGCGCTGGGTCCGGGCGCTGCCGGACGGGTATTTCGTCGGGAACGACTGCGGGCTGATCGTGACAGCGGGAACGGACGGCTCTCTGGACATATGGAACCCGGAGGGGGAGGTCACGGCCCACTTTGACGGCGCCGTATTCAACGGGCTTTTCGGCGAGGGCTTCTATTGGGGCGAGGAAGGGGGGCCCTTCCTGACCTTGGCCGACGACCGGGTGGGCTATGTCGAATGTTATTTCGCAAACGGCGAATACCCGGAGGAGCCGCTCCGCGTCTATCTGGATTTCGCCGCCGGGACGGTCTCCGTTACCCCGCCGGAGGGCTACCCGGAGGAGCTCGACTATGACGCGCTCATTCGGGCGCGCGCGGAGGCCAGACCCGCGCCGCCCGTGGTGGATGGGTGCAGATACCTGGATCCCCTCACCGACAGGATCACGGGAGAAGTCTATTATTATGGCTACAACCGGCATCTGAACGGTCCCGCTCTTTACGACGGCGCGGGAAACCGTCTGCTGGAAAACGCCGACCTGACCTGGCCCTTTGAAGCGTCGCGAACCCTCGGCGCCGGGCTGTATGCCGTGCTGGAGGACGGCTGCTTCTGTCTCCTCTCCCTTGCGGATGGGACGACGGTGTTCCGCTACCCCATGCGGACGAATTCGGATTAAGGGAAAGCGCAGGTTTTCATCCGTTGTTCCGCTTCTTCCTAGGCCGTGTTGCAGGATTCCCCTTTCTCGTCATTGCGAACCCGCGAAGCGGGTGTGGCAATCCGTTTCGCTGCAAAGCCAAAACGCGACCCAGTGAAGCGGCCGCGTGTTGGAGCGAATGTTTCGCCGGAATTTGCGAGCATTGCTGAGATCGGTAATGCGAACTATTCCGGCGAAAAATGGAAATAAGACGGATTCCCACGACCGTTCTGCGGACTGGCCTCAGAACGACGGGGTTTCCGGCATTTTTCGGCACGCCCTTAAGTAATCGATGAATAAATCACCGCGCGCGTCTTGCCGGCATATTTGCCGCCTGATTTAGTCAAATAATCTTGCAATACACAGAGTATTCCTGCGATTTTTCGCCTTCATCAGGTAAAAAATCTTCTCGGCAATCCGCACACGCCAGTTTAATCATCTGTTACTTAAACGCAAAAAAAGAGATATTTTCAGTTTGCAAAGATTCAACATAAAGGGAGCTCTCCGACTCACCGCGGACATCCTTGTCTGCGGCTAACAGTTCCTGTAAACGAGCAGGTGGTGAACTTTCATCAACTGATTGGCCCATACTGCATGCAAAACAAACGCGAGGCGGCCCGGATGGGCTGGCTCAGACTGTCAACAAGGAACCAGATCATCGAAAACGGTCATGGCGAAATCGGTGACCGATCTCATCGAGTACTGCAATCCGAGTCTTCCGTCCTTATATCCTCAACATGACCAAGAGGACGAGAGAGCGGATCACCACATCAAAACGCTCCTCATTCCCCGCGAGGGGACCCTCCGCATAGCGGGGGCGTGCGCTACATCATTCCACGCGATGAGCAACAGGCGCGTCCCAGTGTGGGGTTGCACACGCATCCCTGCAAAGGCCCTCGCGCCTGGAATGGGAAACAACCGCGCTGCAGTGGGCGCGCGCTGCCTCGCGATGAAAAAACGGAGGTTTGTCTATACATTAAGGCGGCCCTGTCAGGCCACGTCGATGCGTTGTTCCGGTTGAATTCGTTTTTCAAAATGCCGTCTTTCTGAGTAACAGCACCTCAATATAAGCAGGGTCACAGCAGCTGCCGATGATACTGCAAATGTTAGTAATGCAGATTTCGCGGAAGGGAACGACCGGGTTTACAAGTTCATAGAGCTAGTCTACAGTCTCCTTGGATATGCTTATCTCCCACCGTGATCGTGACGGTGTTCGTAGCGACGTTGTTGCCGTATTGATCCTCCACCATCAGATTCTCCCCGCTTTTTTGATATTTACATTTCTTGAAATTATGATATAATAATATGAATTGACACATCACTATTCCGGTTGTATGAGGAATAGTCCCCTCATCGGGACAAGACAAGGCGCAGAGCTCCGGTCACTGCGCGGCACTGGGGTGTATCACTTTTGAATAAAGAAAACCAGCTTTTCCTGCGATTATGCGACATTCTTTCAGACGTCGTCCTGATCGTGCTGGCGATGCTGCTGTCCTACTTTTTGCGATTCTGGGTCCTGCCTGGCAAAGAAAACATGCCGCTGCTGTTCTACGTCCGCAGCGCGCTCCTGATCTCCCTTCTGTATCTCCTGCTGTTTTCCACCCTGGGGCTCTATGAATTCAAACAGAATATCCTGATCCTGCAGATCACCCAGCAGGTCATCCTGGTCTCCCTGGGATGCACGGCTGTGCTGGCCATGTTTTATTTTACCTCCCGCACCGTCGACGTATCCCGCGTCCTCCTGTTCTTCTTTCTGATTCTCAGCTCGCTGTTCCTCTCCGGAAAGCGCGCCCTGTACTACCGCCTGCGAAGGACCGCTTATGCCCGCGGCCTCCATGTCCGCCAGGTCCTTTTGGTGGGCTCCAGCCCATCGGCGGCAGAATACAACCGCACCCTCACGGAAATGCCCTGGATCGGATATCAGCTGCTGGGGACCGTGGGTTCCAAGCCGCTGGCGGAGGGAGTGCCCTACCTGGGCACCCTGGACACGCTGGACGACGTGCTGCGGGACACCACGGCGGAAGAACTGGTGGCCGCCCTGGATTCCGACGAATTTCCTGCGATGGACCGCATCGTCAACCTTGCGGAAAAATACGGCCTGAAGTTTTCCCTCATCCCCTATTTTGCCACCTATATGATCTCCAGGCCTTATATCGACCAGGTGGGCAGCCTCCCCCTCGTCAACCTGCGGCGCATTCCCCTGGACAACATGTTCAACGCCTTCGTCAAGCGGGCGACGGACATCGCAGGAAGTCTGCTGTGCCTCCTGCTCACCTCCCCCCTGATGCTGATCGCGGCATTGGGAACGCTGGCGACCCTGGGCCGCCCGATCATCTTCCGGCAGACAAGGGTGGGGTATCAGCGCAAGGAATTCACCATGCTGAAATTCCGTTCCATGCGGGCGGCTCAGCCCGGTGACAGTTCCGGATGGTCCAACTATGACAAGAATCGGCTCACCCCCTTCGGAGCCTTCCTTCGGAAGACCTCCATCGACGAGCTGCCTCAGCTGATCAACGTGCTGCGGGGGGAAATGAGCCTGGTGGGTCCCAGGCCTGAGCTCCCGAAATTCGTGGACCAATTCCGGGAAACGGTGCCGCTCTATATGCTGAAGCATCAGGTCAGGCCGGGCATGACCGGCCTCGCCCAGATCCACGGGTTTCGGGGAGACACCTCTATCGAAGCGCGGATCCGGCTGGATCTCCGGTATATCGAGACCTGGAGCTTCCTGCTGGATGTGAAAATCCTGTTTCTTACGCTCTTTCACTTTATGGATATCGGAGAACCCAAACACCCCTCTGAAAACAAAGAAGACATTAGCGGAGATGAACAACATGAACGATCAGAAGTCACCGAAGACAAGTGCACCGGAAGCGAAGACTCCCTCGATGAGCAGCACTGACTCAAAGAAGGGCGGCACCGGCGCTTCTATTCTGGACAGATTCCCCTATGAATTTCCGGCGTTGCTGCTGGCGCTTGGGCTGGTAATGCTAACGCTTTTGCAGTTTATCGAGAATCAGAAGTGGCTGGTGCTCAGCTGCTGCATTCTGTCCGCTCTGCTGGCCGGCATCCTCTTTTTTCAAAAAGGGCAGCTCAAAAAGCAGCGGCTGTTCTTCCTGCTCTACGGTGTTTATCTGGTATGGCTGGGCTTGGGCATCTTCTGGGCCGTATCCGGGAAGTTCTTTCTCCGCGAGTATTCGAAGCAGCTGACCGTGCTTCCCCTCATGCTCTGCATTTTCTTCTTCCTGCCCAGAAGGGAATCCTCCATCCGCAAGCTTCTGTTCCTGCTGAGCGCCGTCGGCGCGTTCTACGCGATCCTTAGCATCGACAACGCTACGGTAGGGCTGTCCCATCCCCTGCTGTATCTCATCCCCGGCTTCACGGAAGCGCACACCGGCTATGAGGCCGGGACCCGCCTGTTCGGCCTCTTCGGCAACGGCAACATCTCCGGCGGTACGCTGGGCATCTGCATCATTCTCTCCCTGTACCTTCTGGAATCCGCGGAAAACCGCAGGCAGCGGATCTTCGCCGCCATCTTCGGCGCGCTCCAGGCCTGCACCTTCCTCCTGAACTTCAGCCTCGGCGCCACCGGGTTTTTCATTGTGAGCGTCGTCGTCTACCTGATTTTCGCAGGTGAGCGGCGCATCTGCGTATTTCTCCGCATGCTGGAGATCGCTCTGCCGGTTCTTGTCTCCGTCTTTATTTCCGTCCGCTACTTTGAAGTGAGCGACAGCCGCCAGGCGATCCCCCTGATTGCCGCTTTGCTCTGTGCCCTGGTCGCCGCCGTCCTTGAAATGGCGGTGTTCCCCCGCCTGTCCAAGGCTCTGGCAAGCAGCAAAAAGCGCACGACGGCCATCTTTGTCGCCGTTCTGCTGATCGTCTGTGTCTATATCGCTGCAGGCCTCCTGCTGCGGGGGGACGCAAAGCTGACCAAGGGGCAATCCCTGCGCCGCTCCTGTTACCCTGCTGCCGGGGATTACACGCTCTCCGTATCCGCTGATGGGAACGTCAAGGTCCGCATCATCTCCCAGAACGAACTGGAAGTGGTCATGCATACGCAGACCTCCCTTTATTCCGGGAATGCAGCCGAAGCCTCCTTCACCGTTCCCGAGGATTCCAGCGTCGTCTACCTGACCTTTACTTCTTCGGAAGACGCAACCCTTCATGAAGCGACCCTTCACGGGCCGGACACGATCTCCCTCCATCTGGACTATCCCCTGCTGCCCGGCTTCGCAGCCAATCGGCTGCAGGGCCTGCGCGCCAACGAAAACGCAATCCAGCGCGGCGCTTTCTTCCGGGACGGCATGAAGATTTTCCGGGATCACCCGATCCTGGGCGCCGGGCTCGGCAGCTTCGAAACGCTGCTCTTCGGATATCAGGAATTCTATTACGAAACGAAGTATGTCCACAACCACTATATCCAGGTCCTCTTGGACAGCGGCATCATCGGGCTGATCCTCTACCTCTCCCTTCTGCTGCTGACGGCTTCCGCCCTCTGGCGCGGCAGGAAAAAGCACGCCCCCTATCGCAGCCTGCACCCCGCCCTTTGCGCTGCCTTTGTGATGGTCATCCTGCACAGCTCCATGGAGGTCGTTATGTCCACCTCCGTCTACCTTCCCTTTGCCTGCACGATTCTGGCCCTGTCCTCTCTTTGCTATGCTCCCGTTTTTGAGCATAAGGCTGCGGGAAAGGCCGCCCTTGCGATTCCCTGCCTGACGGCCCTGGTCTATGCGGTCCTCATCATCCTGAACCTGAGTGCAAATGCTGCCGTCCGGAAATCCACTTCCAGTGTCACCAGCTTCTTTGATTCCCTGAAGTATGCCGCCAGCGTGGACGTATTTGAGCGGAACGACTGGAAGGTTTCTTATCTCAATACCTGCGCGGATCTGGAGATCAGCAATTACAAACCGCAGGCAGACAAATATGCCGAACAGCTCATAGAAGTGCCATCCAACTCCCTGCATCCCCACCTGATCAGCTATTACCTGGTGTTCCAGGATTATGACCGTGCGCTGCAGGCGGCAAAAACCAGCGTCCGCTTCAATTCCTCCGACAGCGGGAACTGGAACACCTGCTTCTACCTCTTCTCTGCCGGTCTCTCCCTGTATCCGGATGACGAAACCGAGATCCTCAACTGCGTGCGGGAGCTGAACGCAGAGCTGCAAAGCTGCCAGGAGCACCTGCTGCAGCCCATCGAACTCGATACGGTGTCCAAGGTCTTGATTGCAGCCGCATCTTATGAATAAAGGTCGGAGCCTATGAACTATCGAATGATCGCCCAGCTCCTGGGCAAGGTGCTATGTACCATTGCAGCCGTGCTGCTGCTGCCCGCGATCATCTGCCTTCTCTATCGGGAATCCCCTTTCCCCTTTCTGGCGGTTACCGTCATTATGGCGCTCTGCGGCGCCGTCCTCCTGCTCTTCAAGCCGCGGATCCAGAAAATCTACGCGGCGGAAGGGTTTGTCGTGGTGGGGCTTTCCTGGATCCTTCTCTCCCTTTTCGGCGCTTTGCCCTTCGTTCTGAGCGGAGATATCCCCAACTTTATCGACGCCGTTTTTGAAACCGTGTCCGGCTTCACCACCACCGGCGCATCGAACCTTCCGGATATAGAAGCCCTCAGCCGCGGCGCGATCTTCTGGCGCAGCCTTACCCATTTCCTGGGCGGCATGGGTGTCCTGGTGTTCATCATGGCGGTGCTGCCCATGTCCGGCAGCCGCTCCATCCACATCATGCGGGCGGAGGTTCCCGGTCCCGTGGTGGGCAAGCTGGTGCCTTCCGCCCGAAAGACGGCCATGCTGCTCTACGGGATCTACATCTCTATGACCGTGCTGGAGGCGATCCTTCTGATCTGCGGAGGCATGTCCGTCTTTGACAGCGTCATCCACGCCTTCGGCACCGCCGGCACCGGCGGCTTCAGCAGCCGTGCCCTCAGTATCGGGTATTATGACAGCGCCTATATCGACGTCGTCATAACGGTATTCATGATCCTCTTCGGCGTGAACTTCAATCTCTACTACATGATCCTGCTGGGGAAAGGCCTGGAAGCCCTGAAAAGTGAGGAGCTTCGCTGGTATTTGGGCGTGATCTTCTTCTCGGCGATCACCATTTCGCTGAACCTTGGCCGGACCTTCGGCGGATTCTTCCAGAATCTTCGTTACTCCTTCTTCCAGGTTGCTTCCATTATTTCCACCACCGGCTACGGCACCGCGGATTTTAACCTCTGGCCTACCTATTCCAAATGGCTCCTGGTGCTGCTGATGTTTTTCGGCGCCTGCGCCGGATCCACCGGCGGCGGCCTCAAATTCTCCCGCATCCTTATTCTGGCAAAATCCATCCGGCTGGAACTGCGAAAGCAGCTGCGGCCTCACAGCGTCAACATCGAGCGGCTGGAGGGCAAGCCCATCACCGATGCTACCATCCACTCCACGCTCGTCTTCTTTGCCTGCTATCTCTTTCTTTTCTTCCTGAGCACAGCGATCGTATCCACGGACGGCTTCGATCTTACCACCACTTTCAGCAGCGTCGTCGCCTGCCTCTCCAACATTGGCCCCGGCCTGGAGCTTGTCGGTCCTATGGGCAGCTACGTCATGTTCTCCCCCTTCAGCAAGATCGTGCTCAGTCTTTGTATGCTGCTGGGCCGCTTGGAGATATACCCGATCCTGATGCTTTTCTCCCTCAGGGTCTGGAGAAAATAAGGCTGTTCCGCCCTGGGACAGAATTTCCTCTTCGAGTCTCCGTATGGCACGGTCTTTCGATCATGCCATACGGATTTCTGTGTCAACACAGTCACGCCCTCTCGACGATCCACATACCTGAAAACGACAACATGCCCGGAGGGAAATCATGTATACCATCGAAAGCGAACGCTTGACCCCGGAAGAATACATCGACTTTCTGAAGCGCACCGACCTGGGTTCCCAGTATCCCAGAGAACGGTTCCGTGAACGGATCGCCCGGCTCCTGGAAAACGCCTCCATAAGCCTGGCCGCCAGGAACGAAGAAAGGCTCGTCGTCGGCGTACTGCTGGGCCTGACGGATTTCGCCTACTGGCTGTACGTCACCGACCTGGGTGTGGACAGGCGGTATGAACGGCAGGGCATCGGCAGAAAGCTGATGAAGGAGGCGCTTGCCCTCTCGGGGGGCGAAAGGGACATCGCCGTATATCTGGTCGCCAATGAAAAGGCCGTCCCTTTTTACGAAAAGCTGGGTATGAAAAAAGCAGAAGACGTCATGCAATACAATCACATTGAATGGACGAAGTTCACCGTGAACTGAAAATGACATAAAAACAGTGCACCCGGGTTTCCGGGTGCACTGTCTGTTCCTAGAAGCTTACAGCGGATTCAATTCCCGCACGGCGCTTTCCTGCCATGTCATACGCTGGATCTCCAGCAGGGGCGGCACTACCCCATGGTCGATGCGAAGGACGCCCTGATCGTCCCACACGGGCCCTTCAAAGGGATTCAGTCGGTTCTCCCGCACCAGGTCGCGGAAGATGTCCAGCAGCCGCCCGGCCCGCTCGCCGATGGCTGCATTGACGGTATAGATATCCATGATGCCTGTGGACATGCCCCAGCCGAAATGGATGGGGTTGCCGTTCAGGTGGCGGCCTTCCAGCAGAGCGGTGCGCCCTTCGATGGCATCGCCGATCACCTTATCGTAAAAATGCTCCCAGTCGAAGGAAGCGCCGGCATAGCTCTCCAGGGTGTAGCCCTCCGGCGAGATGGCATAGAGCTGAGCATAGATTTCCGGAAATGCCATCCGATCCAGGGGATTGTCCGGGGAGTGGCGGCAGAAAGCCACGTCGGCCCCCTGGGCCGCCATGACCTGGCGGGCTTTGTCATGCTCATTCCAGCGGTTGATTCCCCGCAGGGTGTAGCCCACGGTCTTTGCCCGCGGGTTGATGAGCCTCGCGCCGAGGGCGTAGGCATTGATTTCATAGGTGGTGCGCGCTTCGCCCCAGGCGGCATAATCCATATAGCCCACCACGCCGCTGCGGCTCATGGCGCCGGCCAGCACGCCGCACAGGAAGGTCAGATCGAACATTTTGCTGAAATAGGTATTCAGATTCTTCCCTTCCTTGGGCAGGTCGCAGTTGAGGACGATCATGCGGGGATTCTCCAGGGCGATGCGCAGGCTGGCATCCGACATGGTCGGGCTCGTGGTAAAGAGCACATCCGGCTTCTTTTCCGCAAGGGAGCGGAGTGCTTCGTAAGGCCCGCCGGGATAATCGTTCACATGGAACAGCCGCTCCACCACCAGGTTGTCCTTATACTTTTTCTCCACCCGGTCGATGCCCAGGGTATGCCAATGGGTGAAAAGATTGGTCTCCGCATCGTCGTCAAAGGCAAAAGCCGCCCGGATCTGGGATCGGCGCACCCGCCCCCGCGTCTGCACCGGCTCGACTTCGCTGGCGGAGATCTCCACCGTATCCCGGCGGCGCACCCCCTCCGCAACCAGGAACTGCGCCTTGGCGTTGCGGATGTTCTTCACCATGTCCACCTGGTTTTCCGCAAAGGGATAGCCGAAGATTTTGATATACTCCACCAGCGCGTCACCGGTGGTGAGATCCACATCATCCAGCTTTGCCACGCGGAAGGCTTCCCGGAAACGGCGGTGGGCGGTGGTCATGATCTCCTCGACGCTGCCGTTGACTTCCCGATGCTTGGCCAGATAATCCTCCGTCTGCCGGGTCAGCAGGGTGAAATTGCCCCGGCGGCTGAACCAGAGGTCATCCAGGAAGAGCTTTTTGTCGTAATCCAGAAACTCATAATAGATGGAAATCTCGTCGTTATCTTCGTTTCTTTCGGGCAACAGACGGATCACATTTCCATAGACGGAAGCGGCGCCGACGTATTTCAGGATGCTGATGCGCTTGTTGCCTTCCAGCGCATAGTAGCGGCCCAGGTATTCATAGACCTTGATAGGTTCCCGGATCCCTTCCACCAGCTGGCTTTCGTATACCTTTTTCCACTTGATGGCGAATTCCGTGTCGTCGGCCAGGAGCGGCATGAAATTGCCCGCAAAGGAATTGCTGCGGGCAGCCGTGCGCGTCCCCACCACGCGGGCCAGCGGGATCTCATGATAGCCCAGGCTGATCTCACCGAGGACGTCGACGCCCCGCATGATGTCTTCCAACACAGGCAGGTAGCCCTTGGTGGCTTCCCGCTCATGCTCCGACACGAACCTCCGGCCCATGCGCCGGGCCGACAGATAAGCCGACCGGCTGTCCTGTTCTGCCATAGAGTTGCCGCCTCCTCTCCGTTGTTCGGTGTTATTTTATCACTTTTCCCTTTCTCTGGCAATAACTCTTGTATTATTTCGCCCTGCTGTGATAGAATTCAGAAAGACTGGGAAGGAGTCACAAAAATGGAAAAGCTGTCGTTTTATTTCGCTCTCTGGAGCGCAAAAGCCGCACAGTTGGCCTGCCGCACCGTCCGCAAAGGCGGTACCACCGCCCCCGGAAAGGTCGCATTGGCGATCTGCCCTGATTTTCTGTCGCGGATCGGGCGGCCGGAGACCCTGATCGGCGTTACAGGCACCAACGGGAAAACCACGGTCAGCAATATGCTGTGTGATATTTTTGAAGCTATGGGTATGGACCCGGTATCCAACCGGCAGGGCGCGAACATCGACGCCGGGGCTGCCACCTCCCTCGTCGCCGCGGCGACCCTCGGCGGGAAATGCCGGAAGAAGCTGGGCGTCCTGGAAATGGACGAGCGCAGTGCCGCCAGGCTCTTTCCGGTCCTGAAGCCGGATTACCTGATTGTCACGAATCTCTTCCGGGATTCCATGCGCCGGAACGCCCATCCCGAATACATCGCGAACCTGATGGAATCCAGCATCGATCCCTCCACCCACCTGATCCTGAATGCGGACGACCCCATCAGTTCTTCCCTGGCGCCGCTGAACAGCCGCACGCTTTTCTCCGTGGACAAGCTGTCCCAGGAGCCTCCCCTGCGGGACAATCTGGTGCAGGATGTGCAGATCTGCCCCGTTTGCGGGGAGCGTATCGTTTATGATTTCCGCCGCTACCATCATATAGGAAAGGCACACTGCGATTCCTGCGGCTGGCATTCCCCCGACCCCGACTATCTCCTTGTCTCCGCGGACCGGGAAGCCGGAAAGATCACCGTTATGGAGTCCACGATCTGGCAGGAATACCCCCTGCCCTCCCCTGAGGTCTATAACCTTTACAACGCCCTGGCGGCCGTCACTCTTCTCCGCCACATGGGCTATTCCGCTGAGGAGATCGCCGGAGCCATGGAACAGCTGAAGGTCGTGCAGACCCGGCTGCTGAGCGAGAAGATCGGCCCATGGGAGTTGACGGCATCCATGGCCAAAGGGCTGAATGCCGTCGCCTGTTCGCGGAATTTCGACATGGTCCTCAATACGCCCGGCAAAAAGGCGGTGGTCCTGATGCTGGATGACGTATTCGACGAAAAATCCTCCTCGGAAAACATCGCCTGGCTCTACGATGCGGATTTCGAATTTCTCAGCGGCGAGGACGTCGTGCAGATCCTCGCAGTGGGGACCCGGTGCCTGGATACCCGGCTGCGGCTTCTGCTGGCCGGTGCCGACCCCCAGCGGGTCACGGCGGTGAAAAATGCCGCCGACGCAGCGGCGCAGGTGAAGCTGGAGGAATGCGAGAAGGTCTTTGTCCTGTTTGAGGTCTACCGCCACGGCCAGGCCATGGAAGTCCGGGACGCCATCGCGGAAAGGATGCGGAAAGCATGAAGCTGGAATATCTTTATCCGGAACTGGGGAACCTTTATGGGGACGGCGCCAATATGCGTTACCTGCGCAAGTGCCTGCCTCAGGCGGAATATGTGGAAACGCACCTGGGGGAAACCCCCGCTTTTGTCACGGATCCGGATGTTCGCTTTATCTACTCCGGTCCCATGACGGAGCGCGGTCAGGGGATCGCTCTGGAGGAGCTTCGGCCCTACGGGGAGGCTTTGGCCGAAAAGCTGAACGGCGGCCTTCACGGCCTTTTCACCGGGAACAGCATGGAGCTGCTGGGAAAAAGCATCACCGCGGGGGATACGACTCTGGAAGGCCTGGGACTTGTGGAGCTTCGTTCCCGAAGGGACATTGCCCACCGCTACAACGGGTTTTTCCTGGGAAATACGGAGGGGATCGAGATCACCGCCTTCAACAGCCGCTTCAGTCACAGCATCCCCGGCGCGGGGCTCAGCGGATTTGCCAAGGTGACCAGAGGGATCGGTCTGGATCCCGACTGTGCTTACGAGGGCTACCGGGTGGGCAACTTCGTCGGCACCTATCTCCTGGGGCCGCTGCTGGTGCTGAACCCGCTGCTCACCCAGCGCCTGATGGCTTCTCTCGGCTGCGAGGGAATGCCCGCATTCTTCACCGAGGCGCTGCAGGCCTATGAGACCCGACTGACGGAATTCCGCGACAATCGAAGAAAGCTGGATTGACAATACCCTGTATATAACGAGCTCCCCTGCCAAAGCAGAGGAGCTCGTTTTCGTACTGCATAGCGTTTAGGCAATACCGCACAATTCTCGGCACGCATCTTGCTTGCATAATGTTCCGTCATATTGTCCGAAAATCTTGGCCAATACAGGAAGTATTCCCCGCGATTTTCAGACAATCTGACGAAAATTCTGACTGCGCAATCTACGCACCAGAATTATGCGGTGTTGCCT